>Ga0114995_10002250_pt1 | contig 13370 bp, 12 predicted proteins | sample ArcticOcean_MG_C_11_FD_87038 | JGI IMG/M metagenome (GOLD analysis project Ga0114995, IMG submission 87038) | Marine microbial communities from western Arctic Ocean - ArcticOcean_MG_CB2_154 | ecosystem: Environmental > Aquatic > Marine > Oceanic | place: Arctic Ocean: Canada Basin | collected... | reverse complement strand
GTGACGGTGAGTTGGACGTGGAAAAACTATGCGTAGGGTCGCGCGTTGGAAACGTAAACTCGGACGGATGGATCGACGGATGGGCGTCCGTCAAGGCTCCCAAAACGTACAACATGGGTTCCGCATCTCCCGCGAAGCCAACCTTGATCGTGGACCCGCCGTTGTCCAAAACGATGACGTCCCTTCGCGTCGGCATCAGCACAAGGGCACACCCGAGCGCAAGTGCCGGCACGCACTGAAAAATAGTTTATTGGTCTCCGCCTTTTCGGCCCAATAAAACACAACACGCTCTAAACCGGTGCCATTCGCAATCGGCGCGGGCTGGAGTCCCTCACGTCGCCCCCGAAAGGTCACCTCTATCGGCCACGATGGGCGTCGATCTCCCCATGCTCCCTGGCATGACATTCCGGGACCCGCGGGTGCGTCGCGCTTCGCCCGTCCGCGCCGTTTCCGACAAAGCCGCGCCCCCCGCGCAAAGTAAGAAGTCTTAATCGGGCCCGAGCTCACCATCCATTGATTCCATTCTCGTCTCCCCCACACAGGAGCCCGTGGCGAAGCGTGCTCAGACGTTGAACTTCATCAACGGATACGCGGTGCCTGGTGAACGCACGCGCCGCGCAGCACCCGCGGTGCACCCGGAGCCCGCCCCCGCGCCCGTCGCCCCCGCGCAGGTCGCCCCCAAGCGCACCACCGGTCTCCCGATGTCCACGCTGCCCAAATTCATAGAGTACGATAGAAAGGTGTGTGTCCTCCCTTTGCCGACATTCGAACGCCGCCAGCCACGGCGAAGCGCGCGATGCTTCATTGGTGTCCTCGAGATGACGCGTTTCAATCCGATCGGGTACCGGGAGGTACTGTTCGTCGGTCGCGACCGCCCGATCGATGGCGGGGATTGCCAATTCGAGACTTCCACGCACTTCCCTTTTTTGGGGACGAAATGTGGACATTAAATTTGTCAACGTCTCGGCGGGCGCGGAGCGACCCACTGGCAAACGTGTTCACACACTCCGGAACATATACGCACCCGATATGAAAACCGGTTACTAACACCCTGAATCCTAAACCTTCAACCCTAACCCTCCCAGGTTCTTCGGTGGAACGCTTTTTTCAAGGAAACCGTGAGCGACAACCCGATTGAGAACCACCGGGTTCGCAAATGCGTGGTGTACATGTACCTGGAGGACGAGTCCGTGTACGTGGGTGAGCCGCGTCAAGTGAACAGCGGTATCAGCCAGGGGTCTTTTTTAAAGAGACACAGGATCCCTGTTGACGACAACGGGAGGTTCTTCTCCTGGGCCGACATTGCCGTGGGCGCGCCGGTGACGTTTTACGGGCGGTCCTTCTACGTCGTGTCGTGCGACCAATTCACGCGCGAGTTTTTAACCTCCAAAGGCGTGGACGTAAAGGACGACGAGCCCTTCCCTGATGACCAGATCGACTTGTACCGCACCTCCATGCGGAAGGACACGGTTAACTTTCCGTACCCGCCCGCGCCGAGGCACGACGCGCTTGCGGCGTACGTCGAAGCCGCCGCGGGGGCGCCGTCGCACACGCTCGTCGCGGACAAGCTGGAGAAGTTCCTGGCGAACGACGGCAAGGTTTTGCGTTTCTTCGCGGTGTGGGACGACCGCGGTGCGATGTACGGCGAGAAGCGGCCGTTCGTGGTGCACTACTACCTCGCGGACGACTCAGTGGAGGTGTTGGAAGTCGCGGAACCCAACGGGGGACGGGACCCGTTTCCCGTTTTCTTGAAAAGACAACCCCTGCCCGTGACTCGGCAAAGCGCGCGGCTGGGCGGGGTCGGGAAAACGCAAAACTTGTCCCACCTGGATTTGAGAATAGGGACCACCATCAACGTGCACGGCCGCGAGTTCTTAATTCACGACGCGGATCAGTTCACGAAAGGCTGGTACGTCGCGAACGAGGGGTTCACGTTGGAGGATGACTTCCCGTTTGTTGAAGGTACGTGTTGGGGCTTTCCCAAATCCCGGATGACTGTTTCTGCCGCCCCTCTTTGAGTGCACTACTCGTGATGTAGCATTTCCAGTACTAGTAACATGTACTGGCGTACTGGAAACTCTTACGAATATATCACGAGTGCACTGTTCGCCCCGATTACTCCAAGTGCCCTGTGTCCGGCCCGAATACTCTACCCAATCCCCCATACAGTACACCCGTAGACTCAAGACTGACACTTTTTTTTATTGGTATCAGTAAACGAACAACCCGCGCCGGTTCCGCAAAACGCGGTGCCTCCGTACAACGGCTTCGGCGGATTCGCGGATTCGTTACAGAACTGCGTGGCGTTGATTCCCAAACCGGTGCGGCCCGATTTCGACAAGCAGATGATGTACACCAACACCGTGTTGCGGTTCAAAGCGGTGATGGTGGGTGACGACACGGGGATCGCGAAGTACGTCCCCACGGAGCACGACGTGACGCGAGAGTTTATCGTTTCGGTTTACCTTTCAAACGACACCGTGGCGGTTTTCGAGCCCCCCGACCGGAAAGCGCAGGTGGTGGGTGGGAAGTTCCTGGAGCGGCAAGAGGCGCTGAAACCCAACAGCCCGGAGAAATACACCGCGGTGGATATGTACGCCGGCGCCAAGGTGGTGCTATTCAGTCGGTGTTTCCTACTAACCGAAGCGGACGGGTACACGCACGGGTTCATGGAGCAGCACGGGCCGAGTTTCCCGCGAAGCGACTTCGCGCAGGTCATCAGCCGGCTGGCGCAGTTGGTGGTTGGGAAGGAAGAGCGCGTTGTACGCGCGTTTGAATCCATCGGTGGTCCTTCTGTTGACGAAAAGCAACTGCAACGAGCCCTGGAGCTAGCCGGCGTGGACGTGTGCGCGCAGGAGTGCGTCACCGTGTTCCGGCGGTTGGCGGGGGGGGCGGATGTTGTGCACGCGAAGAACGTGACGAGCGAGCTCGGGATTGCGCAATAAGAGTTACTGTAGTCGGTAGTAGGTTTATTGTAAGGGTGTCCGTGCGTGCCCCAACCTTAACACGACCAGTCGCCTTGATGATTTCTTTTTCTTGCGAACATCGAGCTAACGGGTGCGGCTAGATCCGTACGCCTTTAAACAGTTTGAGTTTTACGAACTAGATACGTCCTCGTACTTTTCGCCCAACCCTGATCATGTGCATCACTGTTGCTAGTCTTAATACTTCTTATCCCGCCACGGTTTCAGCCGCGAAGCGATGAGCGGGGTATCGCCGAACTTCTCCCCCCCCACGTTTCCGTCTTCGTCCGCGTCTTGCCCGTTCAGCAATATCCGCGACAAGTCCGTCACGCACTTGCCCCTTAAATCGTGATGGTTCGCGCCCTTGGATATCCCCGCCACGCCGATATTAATAAGTTTGGCGTAAACGAAGTGCCAGGTCGGTTGCTTTACCCACACCGGCGGTTCCCTCGACACGGCGGTCACCAAAAGTTGCATCGCCACGTCTTCGCAGTTCTTCCGCGCGTCCACGTACTGATTGTGAAAAAGAAAAGTGTCAGTCTTGAGTCGGTGAGTGTGGGTTTGTAACAGTTGCCAGTACTGGTAAATGTTACGGGTAGTGTTACCAGTAGCGCACTCAAAGAGGGGCTGTAAACAGTGTCTGGATTTGGGAAACGCGCAATACGTACCTTCCGCGCGTCGTCGGGTAGCCGTTCCGTGTACAAACGCAGGTACTCGCTTTTCATGAACGCGGCTTTGGTGAGGACGATTGACATCTCACCGTGTCTCCACATCGAAAACGTGTCCCATACGTACTGGTGCTGGCACATTTCTTTTCGCCAAACGTGCAGCCGCGGGAAGTACCCGACGAGCACGTTGCGGTTCCGTCGCCACGCCCTGAACCCGGCCGCTAAGGACGCGCAAGGCATTCGCACGTCATCGTCGATGTTGAACACCGCTGTGGTGGTGACGCCCTTGACGTCGAATCGGTTCTGAATCGAAGTGGTGGGGTGAGGGTCGTATTTAATTTTGGGCCGGTCGCTTCTTTTCGCGGTCGGGTTCGGGAAATACAAACGCGCGTCTGCGTCGTTTTCGGTCGGCGCAGGGACTTGTTCCGACCACACCACCCTTATTTCAGCCACGTCGCCGCACCGGGCGTAGTGCGCCACCGCCTTTTTCAGTAAATCGCGTCGCTGGAACGTGTTCAGCACGACCGTGAATTTGGTGTCATCCAGCCGTTGCGGCGAGTTATTAGTCGGGGCCGTGGGGTTCGACGCCTCTGACGCGCCATCCACATCACGAGACCTTTCTTCCAGGACCGCAATCAACCTCGCACGAAGCGAAGCCGTCGCCGCGTCTCCCCTGGACCCGGGTTCGTGCTCCGCGCAAATTTCACCGGGCCCGGACGACCCGCGAGCACTCCTCGAGTGCCACGCGCCCGGTGTGACTTGATTGAGCAACACGACCACCAGCAATAGCGCGGCGGTAACGCGTCGAGTACGACGCCCGGGGAGACGCCACCGCATCGGCACGCGCCTCCACGCGAAATCGAACACGCCGACTCCTTTCGCCAAGGCCTTGTCCCCCATCTTCGCCTCGACCGCGTTCGCCGCCTCGACGTCCCGCGCCGCCTGGGGTGATATCCCCCACCCAGACAGGGAAATGGACCGACGAATCGTGAAGACGCGACCGCGGCGCGGCGCGCGCGGACGTGTGGCGCTGTGGCCGCACGCGATTGTTGAAAACGAACGAAGACTATTTTCAGCACGTCACTTTTGGGGACGCGGAGTATGGCCCACGGGGATGTCCCTTCCGAGACGGCCGCGTTGTCCGGGCGGTTGTCCACGGCGGAACTCGCGTCAGCGGTCAAAGCCTTAAACAAGCCATCCACGTTCGCGGAGGCGAGCGGTGTCATCGGCCGCGCGGTGTCCGCCTCTTTCGCAAGCGAAACGAAAACCACCGAAATCGACATCTCAGATCCTGAGAGTTCCGAGGATGATGCTCTTTTTGCCGCGGTGCTTCGCGCGGGCACGGTGCTTCGCACGCGGCACCTCGAGGGAAGCGCGGCGTGGGTGCACGGGGACACGCTGTTCGCCGAGGCGTTGCGCGTGTTTGCGAATCGAGGGCCTGGAGACGTGGCAAAGTTACGAACACTGAAAACGCTCAGCGAGACCACGGCGAGGGCCGCAGATGAGGCGTGTGAAGACCCCAAATCGACACGAAAAACACACACAGCCCCAACTGCATTCGAGGGCCAGCTTTCAGGTGAGTTGCCGCGTGAGTTTGATGTTCCATCGAGCGTCGGAGGGGGGTCAGAACCAGTCGCGGAAGCGGTTGAGGCGATTCGTCGTCTGGTCGAAAACGCAAACAACGGAGGCGGCGGCGGCGACGAAATCCGAAATCAGATGGAACAGCACGCCGCTACGCTCGCCGAGCACGGAATACGCATACAACTGTCCAATAATTCGCATTCCGATGTCGACGAGGTCGTGGCCGACGGCACGTCTACGCGACAAAAGGCAGCCGGAACCTCGATGCACGCCTTGAACGAACGTGTCGTGACGTTGCGCGCGAGCGACGTGGCGACGCTTCACGAAACCGAGTGCGCCGTGTGCAGGGAGGATTGCGCGGAAGGCGACCGACTTATAAAAATGCCGTGCTCGGTACAACACGTGTTTCACGCGAAGTGCGTGCAGACGTGGCTGAAAAGAGACGATTCGTGTCCCATGTGCCGCGTCTCGCTGCCCGTATGGCTGGGAAGACCGCAGTACGCGTAGTAGGTACCACGCGAGTACGCGTAGTTAGCGTAGTTGTAATTTTAATGCATGTAGCAAACCTCTGCTCCAAATATCTCACGCCTCGTCACGCATCTACTCATCTTCCAGACTGGCGACGTACCCTTGCGTCGGCGAGGCGACGGGGAGCGGCGCGTTCCCCTCTGCCGCCGCCGCCGCCGCCGCGGCTGCGGCTTTTTTCCCTTTCGTGCCGCCTAGTGCTTTTTCGCGAATTTGCGGGGGCGGCGCGTGCGTTCGCGCGGCGCCGCCCGCGTGAGATCCGTCAGCTCCTGACCCGTTCCCAATCGTTAACGTTTCGTCCGCCGCGCTTCCCGCCTCCGTCTCGTTCGCCGCCCCAATCGCGCCCCCGTCCCCGAAGTTCAGCCACTGCGTGTTGAAGTTGGGCAACGTCTTGGCGAAGGCGTCGTACGCTGCCGCGGCGTCGTTTTCGGTGTTGTGGTACCCCAGGCTCTTTTTCTTCCCATCCACCGTGATCTCCGCCCTCCACTTCACCGTGACGTCCCCTTTTTTCGCGGCGTGCGCGTGCCTGCGGACGCCCCGGAACGGCGACGAGTAATGCGCGTTCCGTCGCGCTTTCGTCGCGAGCGTGGCTTGGTACTCCACGAAGCTCCCGCCGAAAGCCTCGAGTCCGGCCATCTCCGAGGCGTAAGTTGAAAGAGGCTTGTTCGTGCGCGCCTTTTGCAACCCCCGCGCCACGATGCACGCGCGGTCGTACGCCGCGACGGCGTCGCTTTCGTGTTGGTGGTACCCGAGGCTTTCCTTTTTCCCGTTGATTTGAATCTCGGCTCTCCACTTGCCTGTTTTCTTTTCAATACACACCCCGCGGTTCTGGGAACTCAGCGCTTTCGCACCTAACCCAATACCCATCGTCACCCGCAGCGCCTCGACGTCACCGGCAAAGTTTTTAATCACCGCCATCTCTTCGTCCGAAAAGTCCCCGTCCGCGGTGAAGTTCTTCGCGAACCCCTTCGCGCACAGACTGGCTTTGTCGTACGCCCGCGCCGCGCCTTCTTCCGTTTCGTAGTACCCCAAATGTATCTCTTTGTGTTTCAAGCGAATACTCGCTTTCCACTTGTGCGCCACCGCCTTGTCCACGTACACGCCCTTGAACCGGGAACCGCCCTTCGCTTCCTTGCCCTTCGGCGGTTGTTTGTTCGCGTCGAGACGCGGGGATTCGGATTGGGGAACGAGAGGCGCGTGGTGGTTTGCGTGCGTACGCGCGAGCGCGGCGCCACCAGCCAGTGTAGCGGGGGTCACCGCGGTGACGCCGCCGCTGGACCCGGCGCCGGCGCCGCCGCCAGCGGGCGCGTGCCTCGCGACGACGGTGGTGGTGGTGGTGGTGACCACGGTCACGGTGGTGGTGGTGCCGTCGTCCAGATTGGCACCCAGATCCCCACCCTTCACGTTTTGTGGCGGGAAAATCCCACCCCCATCGTGGTGGGCGCGCAGCTCCCCCGGCGAGGAAGCGTTTTCCGGGTGCTTGCGTTTGCCAGCCGTTTTCGCGGGGACCTTGGCGGGGACCTTTTGAACCATCGCGTGAACCGCACGCGCGTGGATGGGAAACACGTACGTAGCGGCACGGCGAAGTGAGCATTGGTGGCCGTTGGCGCGCAACGCGTAGAAACCCCAAATGCTTGTTTTGGCCAGAGGAGAAAAACCGAAACCCGCGGAAGAGGTATTATTAGTTACCTTCGGATATTAAATACAGTCTCTTTTCCCACACTCGTTCGCACGGCGAACACCCATCAGTCAGACAGTCTCATCAAAGTTCATCCGGCGCGCTCGCCTTGACTTCCAAGTGCAGTCGCTCCAGCTCCATGGCTTGTTCCTGGAACGCGCGCATCAGGTTCTGCGCGCGTTCTCGCTTTGCTTTTTGGGAATCGCTCACGTCGCCTTCCTCAGGGAACGATAGCTCGCGGTTCGCCGCGGCGGCGACCTGCGCTAACGCCGCGCCCGGAGCTTTGCCGGGTCGCGGTGGGTTCGTGGACACTCCGTCGGCCCGGTCGATGTCGGTGTCCTGAAAGTTGGAGCCGTCGTCATTTTCAGAAAGTTCTGTCTTCTTCTCATCCTCGACATCATCATCCGCCGGCGCCGGGTCGGCAAGAAACCGCCCCGGCGTCCCGTGGTACTCCAGCAGCATTTCCATGGGTAGTTTGCCACTCGGTCCGAACCCCTCCACTACATCAACCGCGGTTTCGCCTTTGGTGTTCTTGGCGTTCACGTCGGCGCCGGCGTCCAGGAGCAAACGCATGGCGCTGAGGTGCCGGCCGTACTGATGGTAAAAGAAAAGTGTCAGTCTCTCGGACCATGTGTATGAGGGATTGGTATGAGTAAACAGTCAGGGTACTGGGCAGAGGGAATACTCCCTTCTGGTCGTAATAGTCCCTTCTGGTACGAGTATGCGCAATCAGGGAGGCGGAATGTGTTGGGTGGGAAAGGCCCTTACCGTCGCCCAGTGCAGCGGGGTCATTTTCAAATACGCCCCGCCTTTCGCGCGCGCGTTGACGTCGGCGCCGTTTTTAATCAGCAAATCAACAACCCTCGGGTCGCCTTTGATACCGCTCACGTGCAGCGCGGTCTCACCGGCGGATGTGACTTGCCCTATGTCAGCGCCTTGCTCAAGTAACCGCTGCACTTCCAAAAAGTCACCCTCCCCCGCCGCGAAAATCAGCGGCAACGATTGTTTCATCTTTAGCTCTCGTACCTTCTGCTCCGCTCTGAACAAAGACCGGTCTTCCAAAAACTTGGCGCGCTTCTCCCACATACGCGTCTCAAGCGGGAACGGGCCGAACAACACTCGCGCCACACCAAGCAAACAGAACATGACACACAGAAACTTCACCATGAACCCGACGGGATCTTTCTGGCGCACGACTTTTTGGCGACCCACCTTGGGCTTTTCTTCCTTCGTCGCTGCGGTTGGGGTTTTGCCAAGCTTTTGTGCCCCGCCATCCCTCCCCGGCGTCACGGGAGTTCGAGTCACCGCCATGGCGCGAATAACGGTCGGTAGCTCGGTACCTCAGGGCGAAAAGTGGAACAACCCGGGGCGTTTGTGAACAACTGCTCGCGATTCATCGGGAGATATCCGTGACGCGAAAAATCGTCCGCAAAAAAAAACCGACGACGCTTCGTTTGCTTTCGGTTTCGCTTTTTCGCGTCCAAGGTCGGGGGCGGTCGCCAATCCGGACCGCACGGGGTGGGTGGTGTGTCCTGGTGTTGGCTACGTCATCGGACCGTCACGCGGTCGCGTCGCGATGCAAAGCAGGGACAGCGTCGTGCGTCACCGGTACCGCCGGTTAGGTGACGACGACGCCCACTCAAACGACGGCGACCCGCGTTTCCGAATCCCGCCCCATCTGGACCCCAAAACCGCGACGCCAAAAAAAAGACAACTCGCGTTGGCGTTTGGGTTGTTTTTAGTCGGCACCGTGTTGCTCACGGTGTACGCGCTTTACAACACACACAAAATAACCCTCCCCAGGAACAACGAACTCGGCACGTCAACCGCGATTTTGGTGCTCGGCGTCATCACGTTTTGCCCGGGCGCGTACGTGAGTTTCGTGCTCGCCGCGGCGTGGGCGGAGGTGGACGGGTTTGACTACTCGATGGTGCCGTAGTCCTACGTGAAGAGACTACTAGTAGGAGGAGGAGAAGGAGGAGGAGGAGTAATATCCGTAGTAGTAGTACCCGTACTAGCAGTAGTACCCGTAGTAGTACCCGTAGCAGTAGTACCCGTAGTGGTACCCGTACCCGCAGAGAATGTTTGTAAAAAAGAAGTCACCAAAAAGAACCGGGGCCATTCTACTCTCCATCCCCCACCCCCCCCAGAAGCATCTGTTCCAGCTCCGCGACTCGCGTGCGTAGCCACCGGTTATCCTCCACGAGCTGGTTGATCTTCTTCTCCTCATCCTCCATGTCCTCGTGCCTTTGTTTCAGCGCCGCCGCGAGTTCCTGCGCCGCTTGCGCGGCGTCATACAAACCCCTCATTTTCAACCGCGGCGGGTCCAACTCCCTTTCCGCCGCGGCCGCGGCTTTTTCCTTCGAAGCGTGCGCCACCGTCCCGGGCTCCAGCTCGGACGCGCCGACGATCATGGAGGATGCGTTCTTGGTGGTTTTCTTTTGGCTCGCGCCGGAGCCCTGTCCACCACCACCGCCGCCGCCGCCGCCGCCGCCGCCACCCGAAGTGTCGTCGTCGCTCACCGTGAACCGCCCTTTCTGAACCGACGACGCGGTGCGCAACAGCGGAACCTGACCGGGTTCGGTCGGGTTTGTCGTTGTCGTTGCTGGAGGTTGTTGTCCCCCTCCTCCGCCTCCGACAGATTGATCCCCACCAACCCCACCTCCTCCACCGGATTGCTCGTTCTCAATCACCGTGAACCGCCCTCGCTGCTCCACCGACGATTTCTCCTTGTCCCCAAGCGCCCGCGGCGAGGACCTTCCCGAGTTCGAGTTGCTGTGCCCGGGGGACAACGGACGCGAAGGCGGGTTCTCCGGGACTGAGTGAGACAGGTAACCGAAAGTGTCAGTCTTTCGTGATGTGTATGAGGGATTGGTATGAGTAAACAGTCGTGGTAACAGTCCGAGGGAATGCGCCCTTCTGGTCGTAATAGTCCCTTCGCAGGACGAGTATATCGCGATGTTGGACAACAGTCACCAGCTTCGGTAAAACAGCGTGTTGACGGATTTGGGAAAGATGAGCCCGAGGCCGTACCTGGGTCGAGATGTTTCGTGGGACGACAAGCGTCGTCGTCCATCGCCGCGGCTTCCGCCCGTAGTTCGTCCATGTTGAAGTTCCACATGGAGACGCCCTTGACGTACTCCTGTTGCGATTTCTTCTCCGCCGCCGCGTCCGTGGAGGCGGCGCTTCCCAGGTTACCAGACGCAACCGCCGCCGCTCTTTCGGCGTGCCGGCTCTTTTCCCGTTCGTTCAGCTTCAGCGTGCGCTCGCCGAGCGGGGGGATGTTCTCCAAAAGGTGCTTCACCAGGAAATCGCCTTTCTTGGCTTCCTTTAGAAACCGGTGTTCCAACAGTTTCGCCGCGGTGGGGCGTCTTTTCGGGTCCTTCTGAAGACACACGGACACGAAATCCCGTAAACCCCGCGTGAAGTGATGCCCCGTCTCCGCCTGCTCCGCTTCTAACTGCGGCGGGTCGTTCTGCAGGGTCATGAGCAACACCTTGAGATGAAAAACAAAGTGTCAGTCTCTCGGGCCATGTGTATGAGGGATTGGTATGAGTAAACAGTCAGGGTAACAGTCCGAGGGAATAGTCCCTTCTGGTCGTAACAGTTCCTTCTGGTACGAGTATGGGCAATCGCGTAGGCGGAATGTGTTGGGTGGGAAAGGCCCTTACCTTCATGGGCGGGTACTTGGCGAACGGCGCGTGGCCGTGGCAAAGCTCAAGCACCGTGATGCCCAGACTCCAAATATCCGCGTGGAAGTCGTACCCGTCAACCTGTTCCATCACCTCCGGGGCCATCCAGCACGGCGTACCAACGAAGGTTCCCCTCGGCTTCGCGCCCGATCCCCACGTTGAGGCGCTGATACGATGAAAAAGAAAGTGTCAGTCTCTCGTGATGTGTATGAGGGATTGGAATGGGTATAGTAGTGTGACCTCTGGTAAAAAGACACAGTAACTCTGGTAAATTGACACAGTACTGTGTCTTTTTACCACAGTACTGGTAAGAGTTACGGCCGTAGTAAACAGTCAAACAGGGGCTGTGATCAGGGAGGCGGAACGTGTTCAATGGGAAAGCCCCGCACCTGACGCCGAAATCCGCGAGCTTGACGCTTCCGTCGGCGTCGATCAAAACGTTCCCAGCTTTGATATCGCGGTGGATGTTGCCGTTCCGGTGGAAGTAGTCCAACGCTTTCAGGACCTCTTTTAAAATAGTCGCGATTGACGTTTCATCAAGCCCTCTTGGGTGTGACCACTTCATTATGTTCAAAGCGCTGCCGCCGCTTAAAAACGGCATCACGACCCACAGGAACTGTCCATCCACGAAGGAACAATGCGCCATCACCAGGTTCGGGTGGCTCACCATTGACATGCTCGCCACTTCCCTTCTTATTTCCTCTAAATGACCTGGGTCCTGGTCCTCCAAGTCAAGCATCTTCACCGCGACCTGTTCGCCGCCCAAGGGCGTACAAGTCGCGCGGTACACCTTCGCGCTGACGCCTCGGCCGATCTCTTCAAGAACAACGTACTCGCTGGCGCTGGTGGGGTACTGCACTTTGGGGGTTGATTCGAAGAAACTGCCGTTGCGCCGCAACGCGGTGGTGCTGCTGCTAGACATCATGACGGCCTTCTGTCCAGGGGTGTTTAAATGAATCGAGGTACCGAGCCACCGAGACGCGACGAAAAGCCCCTCTGCACGTTCGACACGTTCTGACAGGTTTTCCGCCCAGAAAATCGCCAGATCGGGGCAGCGTGACACCGAGAAGGGACTATGACCAGGCGCCCCACCGACGAGAGTGCGACCGTCCGCCGAATGCGCGGGAGGTTCGGCGAGCGCCGATGGACTACCGCGGGCGTGAGTGAGGGAAGGGAGGAGGGGGAAGGGCTTATGACGAGGGCGCGTTTCCTTCTCGGAGTTGACGGCGTTCGAACTAAAACGTGGTTGGTTTTGCGATGGAAAGTTACTGAATGTTCCAAAAACGCAAAATTCAAGGTGTTCCGTTCGAGAGCCTATTTTCCCAGTACGCCGGCGGCTTCCTCGGGTCTTCTTCTAGGCGTTTCGCCAACCGGTCCGGCATTGTCTTCGTTTTCCGTGTCTCCTCGCCCTCGATTGACACCTCGACGCCCCCGAGTTTGATGGATTCGATCTGCGCCGCCGCTTCTTCTTTTGTCAATCCAGCGAAATCCTCACCCACTTTGTTCAACATCCCCTCCTCTTTCAGTTCCATTTCAATCTTCAACAGGTACGCTTCCCTTTTTTTTTTCAGAGGGCTGTCGGCCAAGGCGAACGCGGCGCCGTGTCCGAACAGCTCCGGGTCGGATTCTATGAACTGTTTCATTTCGAGTTCGATTCGCTGTTTGGTCACCGATCGGTTCGCGATTGTTTTCGCTTCGGTCGCGTCGATGAGCCCGACGAAACCGCCGGCGTCCTCGGTTCTGGTTTCCGCCCGCGCTGCCGCGCCTTTAAGCTGGTGAAGCCGGTCGCGTTCCACGAAATCGGGTAACTTGTTGTACTCGCCGATTTTGGGAACGTTTGATGGGCCGGTGATGAGTCTTTCCAGTTCGTGCGGCTTGATGAAACCGGGCGTCGCGAGATCTTTTTCCCAAGCGTCTAAAATTTTAGACGCTAAAGATTTGTACGCTTCTGATGCGTCTTCCGCGTCTTCATCAACAGCGCCTTCCTCCAGCCCTAAGTTCTCGCAAAGCCTCGTGCCTAGTATGGGCAGGTTCTGCATCGCCACCGCGAGTGCGTTCACGCCCACGGACCCGGATTTTGTGGTGTCCATTCCGGCGAACAGATGGAACACGTTTTTGAGACGTAGCTCATTTTCAACCTCTTCGGGCGACTTTTGTTTTTTTGAAGGTGAAGGAGGTGTTGGTTCCACCGGTGGGGGTGGCACAGGCGCAGCAGCCTTCTCTAGGTCCGGTGCGGTTGCCACAGGCGCCACGGGCGCGGGCG
>Ga0114995_10002243_pt1 | contig 13390 bp, 13 predicted proteins | sample ArcticOcean_MG_C_11_FD_87038 | JGI IMG/M metagenome (GOLD analysis project Ga0114995, IMG submission 87038) | Marine microbial communities from western Arctic Ocean - ArcticOcean_MG_CB2_154 | ecosystem: Environmental > Aquatic > Marine > Oceanic | place: Arctic Ocean: Canada Basin | collected... | reverse complement strand
GACTACGAATAGTGTTCCGGGTTTAAAATCATTAAAGACAATATTGAAAACTCTAGATGAGAAAAGTTATGACGATTTGCTGTCGGGGTTAATAAATAACGGCAAGGTTGAAGATAGAACAAAGGATTGTGTATTTACGATAGACCCATCCGGTTGTCAAGATTTTGACGATGGGTTTAGTGTGAAGTATATTTTAGATGGATATAAAGTGTCAATTTATATTTCAAATGTGCCATTATTCTTGGACCAGATGAATTTATGGTCAATATTGGATGATAAAATAACGTCTATATATCTTCCTGATAGAATCATTCCAATGTTACACAATATAATATCTGCGAATATGTGTAGTCTAAAAAGTAATACATCAAGTATAGCAGTAGCGATGGACATAACCATAAAAGAGAATAGAGTGTTTAATGTAGAATATAAAAATGTATTAATAAAAGTTTTAAAGAATTACGTATATGAGGATGAACCATTAGTTAATAATATTTATTATAGAAGATTAAGATCTATAGCCGAGGATTTAAATAGAGAGAGCAAGTATTTGGATGAGATAAAGGATTCGCATGATGTAGTACAATATTTTATGATTTATATGAATAATCATGTAGCGGAGAGACTATATGAAAAGGGATGTGGTATATATCGTACCAGTGTATTAAAAGAGAATATACATAGCGAAAATATACATAGCGAAAATATACCGAATAGGGTTGTAAAAGTAATCGAGAGTTGTTTAAATACACAAACAAAATATGTGGATAGAAATAGTTCGATCGGGCATAATATGATACGTAGTGGATGTAGGCATTATTTACACACGACATCTCCAATAAGACGAGTGGTGGATATAGTAAACTTGATGGAATTACAGAGGAAATGTATGGGTGTAGAATTTGGTATAGATGGCATACTGTTTCTAGAAAATACGTATGCGAAAATAGAGGTGATTGATAATAGATCCAGAGAAATAAATAGATTACAGAGGGATTGTAATTTATATAATAATTTGGTGGTAAAAAGAGATGAAATAAAAAGTTATTATAAAGGGACAGTGATAAGTATAGGGAAGGATAAAAAGGATAAAAAGAATAAGTACCAAATATATTTAAGCGAGATAAATACATTAATGAATTATAAAACGACAGTAGAGTTCGAAAAATATAATGAGTATAAGTTTAGACTACATATATTTTTAGACGAAGTAAAGTTAATGAATAAAATAAGGATAAGTTATATGGCGAATTAAAAGGAACCAAAGGTATTTTCATTCGCATAAGTAATATAAAGAAAGTTATCTTCATCTTTATGGATATCATAAATAGAATCCATAAGAGAAGAAGCGAGAGGCATATGATTGTCTATAAATAAAAATAATGCCTGGTCGGGAGACAAGTTAATTCGTTGTCTTAATATATATGAAAACTGTCCGAGAGTAATATCGCGCGGGACAAGGAATTTATGTTTATCAATTTCCGGCATAGTGGAATTATCCGCTCTACCTACAATAACTGCGCATCTATCGGGGTGGTCTTTACCAACTTTTTTATATTCGGCGAGGCGTTTATTATAGTCTAAACTACGAAAATTGGCAATGTAGGAAGACATTTTATAATATAGAATTATAAAATATTTTTATATTATATATGAAAAATGTAAAAAGAAATACAAAGAATATAGTAACTAGAAAAGATAGAATCGCAAAATCGAGAATAAGAAGAATTTCTTTAAATAAGAATAAGAATAAGAATAATAATTTAAAGAGCCGCAAGATGAATAGGAATTTAAAGAGTCGCAAGATGAATAGGAATAAGAATAAGAATAATAATTTAAAGAGCCGCAAGATGAATAGGAATTTAAAGGGGAGAGGCAACAAATCGCGCAATGTGCTAGCCGAAGTTAGTATGCGTTCGGGAAAGAATAATAGAATACCAGTTCGTGACACATTAAAGAAATGGTCCATGGATTTAATGGGCGAAGTAGATGATAACAAATTATATATGAGACGGGTCCAGAAAGGCGGTTTTTTTCAACATATCACAGCCGGTTTTAGTAATTTGACGGCGAATCTAGCGAAGCCGTTAATACAAGTATCAATGGTTGCGGATCAAGCAACACAGGTATTGAATGGAGGAAAACCATATTATCCCAGTAAACCAGAGGAGAGTAAACCCGAGGAGAGTAAACCCGAGGAGAGTAAAACAGCGGATAGTAAACCAGCGGAGAGTAAAACAGAGGAGAGTAAAACAGCGGAGAGTAAAACAGAGGAGAGTAAAACGGAGGAGAGTAAAACGGTGTAAAGTAAAATGGGTAATATATTAAACATATAGAGATTGATGTGTAGCGACATATTTTAATAAATAAGGTGGAATAGAACGAAGCTTTTCAAGAAGGTCAATATTTCCAATAAGTTCTGCGGATGAAGATAATTCGCTTACAATATTAGAAATTTTAAGTATGCATTTTATAAAATCGCCGGTAGATATAGAGAAATCTTTGGCTCGGTCAAGAATACATTGACATTGCTTGTCTGTCTCGGCAAAACACCAGTCTAGGACGAGAGATAAACAATCGTAGTGTATATTATATGCATCGTTGGTAATAATTAAACAATGATATTCGCGATTTTTGATATCTTCAATAGAATCTTGTATTTCTAAACAAGCGGCATTAAGAGTGTTGCTAGTGGAATTCGGTCTAAATACTTTCATATCATCAGGGGTAGATATGTCTGTGAAACATGATAGTAAAGAGGCGATTTCCATAGGATACAGGTTGTTAAACAAATCTTGTTTAGATATGATAGTAGAAAGAATGATAGGATTAGCCTCCATAATTTGGCTGGCAAAGAGGCCATGTCTGGTTAGCGAGAACGTATTATCGTTAATAATAATAAAATTAATAGATTGTAACATATCGGTTATTTTAATAACACCATTCTTAACATAATTGATGGCTTTATTAAGTAATAGTTGGTTATAATCAAGGTCATTTTCAAGCAAAGTTAATTGATTAAAAGAGGTAATATCATTAGTTATGGTGGGGTGGTTAGAACTTATATTATCGATTTGATTAGAGAGATGCTTTCGTTTTTTATTTTTAGAGTTATTAAGTTGTTTTTTTAATTCGATATAATCTTCGAGGATATGTTTGGGCGTGGATAATGTTTCAATAATAGTTTTTTGTGTTTCTATTTTATGTTCGAGTTTTTCAAGAGCGGTTTCATAATAGGTAATATCATGTTGTATATCTTTATGGAGTAGACTTTTGTCAACAAAATGTACGACATCGTCTGCGGTAAGTTTATTTGAAGATAAAATGTTCAACATAAAGTTATATGATACATGAAATTTAGATGAAATGGATTGTGATGGCCCGGTCAATAGATATTTATATTCAATGCTGGGAGGGGGTGTAAATAAAGAGTTACAATGAATAACGTGCCCCTGGGTGTCGATACCTCTTCTACCGGCACGCCCAGACATTTGTAAATATTCGTGGGGTTTAAGCAATCGATGTTCGTGTCCGTCAAATTTATAGAGAGAAGAGAAGATAACGGTTTTAGTGGGCATATTAATCCCAACGGAAAAGGTTTCGGTGGCAAAGAGAACTTTGATATATCCTTTTGCAAATAACATTTCAATAAGTTCTCTCATAACAGATAACATGCCGGCGTGATGTATACCGACCCCTTTTTTAAGTAATTCGATGAGTTTAATATAATCGGGAAGATTAAGATATTCTTGATAATTAATTAATTTCGATTTGAGAATAGCTCTACATTCATTTTCAACATTAGAGGCACATAAACCGTTATCATCGTGTAAATTTATGGTAATGGTAGAGGCGTATGATTCGACAAGTTTTCTTGAGAAACAGAAACATAGTGCGGGAATCATTTTATTATTTTTGAGATATAGGATTAGTTTATTAAGACACTGTTTGTGGGCAGGTACAAGGTAATTTTTGTATAAAAATGATTGTAATTTCGAAATTCTAAAATAATTAGTATCGTAAAAAGGTTTTTGGTTGTCTTTAATTAAAATGGGAAGATTAGTAAGGTCCGTAATGTCTTTTTTAATACTGGGGTCTTTAATTTTCTTTTCAGTAGATTCATTACAATTAAGCCATAAATAATGAGTAAGGGGGACGATACGATGTGTGGTAGGAATAAAATAAACATTTTTTAGTGTAGAACAGGTAAGGGAATGGATCCAGTTTGCAAAATCGATGGGTTTATCAATTGTGGCGGATAAAAGAACGAGTTGCACGGTATCAGGTATCATAATAATAGATTGTTCCCATACGGAACCTCTCTCTGGGTCACCAATATAATGAACCTCGTCAAATATAACGGCGGCAAGTTCGGTATGAATATCGATATTAAATGCGAGTTTATTGTTAGATGTATCTTGATTAATAACTTTCATTTTTTGATTGAATAATGTATTACGAAGAATTTCGGTAGTCATAATAAGTATATCTGCCTCGGGATTATCTTTATGGTCGCCGGTGAGTAATCCAACGGATAGATTAGGGAAACGTAAACGCATATCATGTAATTTTTGGTTAGAGAGTGCTTTAATGGGTGAGGCATAAATAATTTTTTTTCTTTTTTGTGGCCTGTTGATGGAGGATTGTAAACAGTGGTGAATGATAAATTCGGCGGGGAGAGTTTTACCCGAACCGGTGGGCGCGGAGACAAAGGCATGGTCGCCATCAACGATGGCTTTAATGGACCATTTTTGAAAATTACTGAGTGTAAAATCGGTGAATTCATGAAAGTATTTATCATAGTTCGCGTCATTAAAATCTTTATCTCTAATATAGAGCATATTAATAGAAAGATACAGATATATTTATATTAATTTATATTAATTTATAAAAGAATAAGAATTAGGTTTTATAATAAAAAAAGGAGAGAATAAATGTTGGATAAGTTAAGGAGAACATATTCGATAGTCCGGAAGTTGGGGGGTGGGGAGTTTGGTGACATATATTTGGGTGTGAATAAGAATACAGATAGGAATGTGGCAATAAAGGTGGGAGAGGATATAGATGGTATATTAATAAATAATGAGGCAAAGGTATATAATGTATTGGGAGATGAGAAAGGATTTCCTAAGATGAGATTATATGGAAGAGAGGATAATTATAGCTACATAGTAATGGATTTGTTAGGAATATCATTAAGTAAAAAGAAGGAAGAGGAGGGAAGTTTTAATATAAACGAAGTAGTGAGAGTAGGGATAATAATTTTGAGAAAATTAGAGATATTACACAATAAGGGTTATTTACATAGGGATATGAAGCCCGATAATATAATGTATGGATTGGACCAGGATAAAGATGTATATTTAATAGATTATGGTTTATCGTGTGGATATATTAGAGGAGGGGTTCATGTAGAGAATGAACGAACAGGGCGAATGATAGGGACAACAAGATATGCTAGTATCAATTTACACAATGGATATCGTCCAACAAGGAGAGATGATATAGAGGGGTTGGGCTATGTATTACTATATCTATTGGTTGATAAATTGCCGTGGCAAGATATTGGAGGAGAAGATGATGCGAAAAGGTTAAAGATGGTGAAGAAAATAAAGGAGGACGAGAATTTATTAGATATTTATAAAGAGTTGCCAATTGAGTTACTTGGAATAATAAATTATGCTCGAAAATTGAAATATAACGAGAAACCCAATTATGATTATTTGGTGGGATTATTAAAGAATCTTCAGGAGATAATTCACAAATCAACTTAAAGAGAAAATGATAGTGTTTTATATAAAACATGGGCGATGAAGTAAAGACCGATGAGCCCGTTTCTATTAATAAGTCCGTTGGAACTTGTAAATGGTTTAATAATAAGCAAGGATTTGGATTTATTACTATTACAAGCGGTGAGTATGCGAATGACGATGTATTCGTTCATCATTCAGGAATTAATGTAAGCGACGAACAATATCGTTACTTGGTTCAAGGAGAGTATGTAGAGTTTGTTTTGACAGAGACTGGTACCGGCGAACATAAGTGGTATGCGAGTGAGATTAGTGGTATGAATGGGGGTAAGCTAATGTGTGAGACACGTAACTTGGTGCGTAAAGAAAGGATTAAGCATAATGATGGGAATGTTCGCGAGGGGAAGGGTGGGAATGTTCGCGAGGGGAAGGGTGAGAATGTTCGCGAGGGGAAGGGTGAGAATCGCCCCCGCCCCCGTGGTCGCGGTCCCAGGGAGTCCGGCGATATTCATGTTCACGATGAGGAAGGTACTGCGTGGAATTTGGTGAGGGTTAATTCCCGGGGTGGACGTGGTAAGGGCGGTAGACAGGGTCGACAAAATGATAAAGATAATGATAACGAGTATTAGATTTTAGTAAATATAATTTTATTAAATATGAATATAAAGACTGCCTACATATTCTAAATAACAATGAGCGATAAGGATGACAATGTAGAGGAAGAAGATAATATTAGTAAGATGTTTGGGGATGTATTATCTACATTGACAACATTTCGTTCACAAATAACCGGTATACAGATGGGTATAAAGACATTAGAAAAGACGGTAAAAAAGGAGATGAAGGGATTGAAAAAGGTAAAGCATAAGGGTTCAAGAAAGCCTTCTGGGTTTGCGAAACCTACAAGGATTTCAAAGAAACTATGTGTTTTTATGGCTCGTCCGGAGGGCACCGAATTAGCAAGAACAGAGGTTACACAATATGTAATTCAATATATCGCGGATAAGAAATTACAAAATCCTCATAATAGAAAAACAATATTACCAGACACAGCATTAAAAGATTTGCTTGGGGTAACTGATACCGACGAACTAACATATTTTAATATTCAAAAGTATATGAATAAGCATTTTGGTGATTTTTTAAAAAACGAAGTATTATTGGAGGATAATTAGACATATAACTATTATTAATTATAATTTTTTATAATTAATAAATTCAAATACTTTTCATATTATATATATATATATGCCGCGTAAAAGAAAAGCTATAAAATTAAAAGAAGTAGAAATTAGGAGAACAAAGAATCGTAAAACAAAGGGTCGTAAAACAAAGGGTCGTAAAACAAAGAATAGTAAAACAAAGAATAGTAAAACAAAGAATAGTAAAACAAAGGGTCGTAATAATACAATGAAAGGGAATCGAGGGATGGGTAAGTATACACCTCGCCCACCATCCCAAGGTAAGTATACACCTCGCCCACCATCCCAAGGTAAGTATACACCTCACCCGCCATCCCAAGGTAGGCCAGGATGGACTCGAAAAACAGTTCCCCACACAATACAAAACGTGAATGATTCTAAAAGAGCTATTTTACAAACCGTGAATGATGCTTTGACTGATGCTTTTCAAGAACTGGGATACGGTCAAGTATTAATATCCAGCGAACTATAACGGGATAATTAGACATATAACTATTATTAATTATAATTTTTTATAATTAATAAATTCAAATACTTTTCATATTATATATATATATATATGCCGAGTAAAAGTAAAACAAAGAATCGTAAAACAAAGAATCGTAAAACATTAAGGGATAAATTGGTTGACGAATTTAAAAACACCTCTCCTGTATTATTACAAGATGATATCGTGCATCATATGGGTGGTAACGCAAAATCTATTAGAAACAAGAAATCGTTCAAAAAAACATCAACAACCACAATAAAAAGCAGAAAGGTCAAGATCAAGAATAAGAAAACAAAACAAAGAAAGATAAAAGGAGGGATGTCCGGTGTTCACGATGAATTTATGCGGATAAATATAATAAGCAATGATAGTCACGATTTACAAATTTTGGTTCGTCCCGCCGATAATATATATAAATCTGTCGTGGACGGTTTAGAGGATACACCGAAGCATCGGGTAATAATACGTCTAGGAGAGGATAAAATAGAACCTGATGGGACATTTCAGGATTATGAGATAGAAACCGGTGCTAGATTAAATGTCGAAATCCTTGCGAGAAAAGGGTTTAGTGAAATATTGGAAGATATTATTAAACTTAATCTCCATTTACATCCGGACATCCTTATGCTTCCGGAAGTCGGGCCAGATGGGTCTCCAACCTTTAATATAGTAGAACCTTGGCGGATAAATGGAAATGTAAATTGGGGTTCAGAAGATATAACGTATCTCCCGGAAAGTTTCGGCGATTTAATAGTAAACGGAAAATTATATTTGAATGATAATCAATTAACCACACTTCCGGATAGTTTTGGTTATTTAACCGTAGATGGAAATATATACCTGAATGGCAATGAATTGGCCTCACTTCCGGATAGTTTTGTAAAATTAATCTCGACTCATAAATTATCAAAAATTGACCCCGACGGATACTGAATAGAACGCGCTTCCGGGTAGTTTTGGAGAATTATTAACAGAACATAATTTATCAAAAACTTCTTCATAAAATTGATTTATAAAATACGATAATAACATATTATAAATGAGGTGTTTTAGTTGGAATGTCGCCGGTATTCGCGCCCGAATTAAAAATGGATATATGGATTTCTTGTCGTCAAGTGAATGGGATATTGTATGTTTTCAAGAAACTAAGGCAGAAGAGGAACAAGTCAAGTTATCAGAGGATATTCGAGAAGCCTATCCATATAGATACTGGAAAAGTTGTCAAGGAATTACACAGCGCAAAGGATTAAATGGTACCTCTATTTGGAGTAAAACACCGCCAATTCAAGAGATAACAACACCAGATTTTGATATAGAAGGAAGAATAACCTCTCTGGAGTTTGATAAGTTTATAATAGTAACTGTATATACACCGAATAGCCAATCACCCAAGTCCGATAGACATATATTCAGGACGGATGAATGGGATTGTAAGTTTCTAGACTATATCAAAGAATTGGATAAAATTAAACCTGTTGTAGTATGTGGTGACCTGAATATTGCGAGAGAAGATATAGATGTTTTTGCCCCAATTAGATTTAAAAATAAAGTAGCGGGGTTTTTGGATAAAGAAAGAATGAATTTTCAAAAGATAGTGGATGCGGGATGGGTAGACACTTTTAGAGAAAAATATCCAACCGAACCAAAGAAATATACCTATTGGGACCAAAAAATTAAAGCCCGGAGAGAGCAAAATGATGGATGGAGAATTGATTACTTTCTAGTTCCAGATAGATTGAGAGAGAGTATAATTTCGGCGGAAATTAGACCAGATATAATTGGAAGCGACCATTGTCCCGTCACGTTAGAATTAAATATATAATATTATTAAACGATTTAAAGAAGAAACAAAGAGTATTATTGGAGGAGGAATTAAGGGATAGATGTATTATTATTATCGCCCACTTGGCGCAATTGGATAGCGCACACGACTTCTAATCGTGAGGTTGCGGGTTCGAGTCCCGCAGTGGGTATATTTAATCCGTACAGCAAATAATAATTATATTTTTTTATTTAAGTTAAATAAAACTATAAAATGGATTATGAATTTATGGTCATTTGTCCGAGTGGTTAAGGAGATAGACTTGAAATCTATTGGGATATTCCCGCACAGGTTCGAGTCCTGTAGTGACCGAAAATATAATATTTTGTATAAACAAATTATTATGTAATCTTTATATATAAATGAAAAGACGAGGTAATAAAAAGAAATCGCATACAAAGAAATCGCATACAAAGAAATCTCATACAAAGAAATCGCATACAAAGAAATCGCATACAAAGAAATCGCATACAAAGAAATCGCATACAAATAATAAAGGTAGTGGTATTAAAAGAAAAAGGCAACATAGAAGTTCTAGGGGGTCATCGCATAAAACTCAAAAACGTAGAAAAAGAGATAATTTAGATTTTAGAGAGGTTAAAAGTATTCTTAGTTCTAACAGTTCTAATAGTTCGAAGCGTTCGAAGCATTCATTCGCATCGAGAGAACTCGACCCTATAGAGAGAGAAGCTAAGTTAAACGAATATTATAATTACGCATTTGCGAATGCTGAAGAAGTGGCTGAAAGAATAAAAATTGATTCTCATAGAAATGAACATTTTAGAGATTGTTATCCACGTTCTTTATATTTACTCGGTTTAATTGATATTAAATTAAAAGAGGCTATTTCTGCGGAAACCTTTTACCGATTCCATAATTCATCGGGAATTATTAACCAAGTATTGATTGATAAATTTAATGTTCCCTTAGGCCAAATAGAACAATATACTCAACCGGATGATTTAGACGGTAATATATATCAATGGGCACAAAGAAACATTCCTTTAAATAATTTCGTACTAATAATTATTCATGAGAATCAGCGACCATCCGGAGAAGCCATTAATACTCACGCATTGTTAATTGGCAAAGTAAGCATAGATAAGATAGATATTCGTACTCGACCAAAACACGATACGCTTAAAGAAGACGAAATAATATTAGTTGATACTCAAGTCGGCGATATACATGGGCTTCACAATTACGTTTATAATTTAGGAGAGGCTCAAATTAATAGATACCTAGATACTTATAATTTTAATAGACACGCAATGTCCGCGTTGAGACTACGGTTAGATTTAGCAGACGTATTTACTAGGTTAACCATTTAAAGAAAAATTGATACGATATATTTGTATATATAAATACGCACAATGGTAAACGGTATGTGTGGGAACGCGATCGAATTTAATATTAAAGATAACGGGAATGACAATATTTTATCAAAATCGATTGATTACTGGCGTACGATACTTGATGCCAGCGTTAAAGTATGCAATGGTACCCCGATTATTAGTTTTCGAAAAGGAAAAGAAAATATTCTTCAACTTTGTTTGATGACCGAACTACTTAATCTTAACTATAAAATAAGAAAAGAATTCCCATTCTCACCAATGTATAGCGACTCCGAAGGAAATTGTTGCGAGATTGGCGACCGAACCAGTTTAGCACCAGATATTTCGATTTTATTCCCATTTAAATGTATCATTGAATGTAAACATGGCTTGTCACCCGAAGCAGTCTATCAATTGATGGCATATATGGAACACCTCGACGATTATGATATGGGTTGCACTATTGAGTGGTACATTGATAAAGATGAACATATAACGATTACCTCTACATTATTGGTAAAAAATAAAAGTGACCCAGGTAGTTATTATAAACATACTTTAACTCACGACACCGGTATCGTTAGATCCCGGAAATTTATCGAAATATAAATAATTATGACAATAATTATTTATATATGTAAATGATTGTTAGCTATAGATTCTTTGAGAGCGAACAATCGAGCGTATTCGCAACAATACAAACATTTATTATTTTATTTATATTTATTATTTTATTTATATTTATTATTTTATTTGGGTGTAAAATACATATATTAGAAACATCTATTTTTTCTTCAAAACACGCCCTTCACTAATTTCGCGCGTCTAACTATCTTCTTATTGCGTAAAAAAATATAATAGTATTACTATACATCCACTATATTTGATGAATATATTAGAACTGTCTAATGTTATACGCGGATACCAATAACATCTATATTACCCGCTATCTTCGTCAGTATGCGGACATATCTAAATTATCAATGCCCGGTATTTTTGTCCTTAAAAAAATAAAAAATAAAAAATAAAAAATAAAATATTCAAAATATTAATATAATTAACTATCCTTTCGGGCAATAAGGATCTTTTAGATTAAATGCTAATCTTGTTATTTTCAAATTCTTTTCTCTCCCGGTTCGTAGCGTGTTTCTTAAAAATCATCTTACTTTGTCGTTGTTTTTGTCTCGAATTCAACACCTTCTCTCTTTGTGAGAAGGTCATCTCCTTTTTTTGAGACTTGGAAGACCGAATATGTTTATCATATATATTCGTCTCAATCATAAATTCGCAGTTTCCGTTGTATTGCATGTTTTGGTTCATGGTGTTATCGGTTATCAGTGGCTGAACGGCACTTCAATTTTATACACTAAAATATTATTTTATAAAAGTAAAAATATTACCAAAATAAAATATCCGGCCAAGATATCAAAGGAAATGTCGAGAAAGTTATAGAAAATGTAATTATAAATAAAAATTGATTTCAAATATGAATAAGAATATTCATACAAATACAATGGATACATCATCCCCAACGATTCCTAAAAATGATTATACGACGATAAAAAATTACTATGATAATGAATTGAATAAAAATAAGGATTTGGTGGTAACTTCAAACGATGAACCTACACCAATTGATTGTGTAGAAGAAATGGTTAATAAGATACCCGACTCATTCTGGGAAGATAAAAATATAAAAATTCTGGATCCTTGTTGTGGATGTGGTAACTTCCCTTTTGTAATTTATTATAAATTGCTTCGCTATCATAGTAGAGAACATATTTTGACGAACATGTTATATTTCAATGATTTAAATATTCAACGTATAAATGTTATGCAAAAGGTATTTGATTCGGCTTTGAATATTTATAATGAGGATTATTTGAACATCAATATTTCACTTAAATTTGATTTAATCGTGGCTAACCCTCCATATGCAAAACTATTAGAGAATGGCAAACGAGCGTCAAAGAACCACAACCTAATTGGATCATTTATAAAAAAGTCACTTGAACTTATTAATCCGGGTGGATTACTGCTTTATATAACACCCGATAATTGGATGTCGTACGCCGATAGAAATACACTTATTTGCGAATTAACTAAATTGCAGATAGTTTATTTAAATATACATATTGCAAAGAAATATTTTAAAAAAGTCGGCTCATCATTTGTATGGTATTTAATTGAAAATATACCATCTTATAAACCAATTACTATTGAAGGCATCTGGAAAAAGAATATATATAAGGATACCGTTCTAAGCGAAGAACGGAAATATATTCCCCTTTACTATAACAATATAGTTCAATCTATCTTACATAAAACGGTCGATAACGACCTTATAGAAAAATTTAATGTGCAAACCAGTAGCAATTTACATAAATACGGAAAGAAAGAATTCATTTCTGCGACACAAGATACCATTCATAAATATAAATTAATACATACACCAAAACAAACCGTATGGAGTTCAAAACCACATAAATATCAAGATGGCTTCAAAGTATTTATTTCTACAACATCTTACTACGGAACATTCGTAGATAACTGCGGAATGACACAATCCATCGCATTTATTATCTGTAAAGATGAAACCGACTCGACAAATATAAGCAAAGTCTTAAACCACCCAATGTATAAATTTATTAACAATATCTGTCGTTATGGAAACTTCAATAACATCCGCATTCTACAAAAATTCCCATATTGCGATAATTATGCCGATGTTTATAAGAAATTCAATATAACCGACGCAGAGATACTATTTATCGAGTCAAATAACTAATCGT
>Ga0114995_10002238_pt1 | contig 13395 bp, 11 predicted proteins | sample ArcticOcean_MG_C_11_FD_87038 | JGI IMG/M metagenome (GOLD analysis project Ga0114995, IMG submission 87038) | Marine microbial communities from western Arctic Ocean - ArcticOcean_MG_CB2_154 | ecosystem: Environmental > Aquatic > Marine > Oceanic | place: Arctic Ocean: Canada Basin | collected... | reverse complement strand
CCTCTATTTGATAATACAGACATCAGTAAATACATTGCTTATTATTTATAATGTTGAATTGATTACCGTCGTTTTGCTACCCGTTTCTCGTATCTGGTTTGTCCGTAAGGTTTGGTAGAGTCTTGCCCCACATAGAAGATGATCTGTGTGGAGGAGCCAAGAAAGAAAATGGTCGCTACGCCCAAATAACATATTTCATATGAATATTCTTATATAACTCATCAGATGATATCGTTTTCTTTTCCAACAATAATTCGGATAATTTGTCTAGACTATCTTCATTCTGTTCGAGTATGTTTATTGTCCTTTCGAAGGCATGATTAATCATATGTTGTATTTCCTTATCAATCTTCCTTTTTGACGCATCAGATAATAACACGGAGTTATCATAAGGACATGATGGTGTCGACGGGTTATATGTCCCAATAGTATCTCCTAATCCTAACAATTCAACATATTGTCTAGCGATTTTATTGGCTTGTAACAAATCGTTGGATGCGCCAGAAGTAATGTATAAATCATCGATATCAGTAAATATGTCCTTATCATTGTAATTTATAAGTTCCGACAAGTTTGTACAGGTTTCGGACACATCACTTGTGTTTTTTCTATATAATAATACTTCAGCAGCTCTACCACCCAAAGCAACCATAATCTTGGCCAACATGAACTTTTTAGTAGGAAACCCGACATATTTTTCTTTCGGTGTGAATAGAGTATATCCTCCTGCTCCATTATTATTCGCGTTGATAGTCACTTTTCGAACATCAAACATATCTTTGAATATCATTGCCAGTAATGTATGTCCAGCTTCATGATACGCAATCATTTTTAATATATTTTTTTCACGGGTATCGTTCACCTTCGGAAGACCAATAGTAATTTTTTCATAGGCATCCATTAAACACTTATCAGTAATAGTATATTCATTGTATCGAACAGACAAAATAGCGGCTTCGTTTGCAAGATTAGACAAATCAGCGCCAGAAAATCCACTGGTCAAATCATAAATAATATCCAGATTGGTAGTAGAATGTAAATATTTATTTTTCAAATGGATTTGTAATATTTGTTCGCGTCCTATTTTATCAGGTAACGCAATTTTTACTTTTCGATCGAACCTACCGGGTCGTGTTAACGCATTATCTAAAATATCAGCTCTATTCGTAGCAGCCATAACAATAACTCCAGAGTTTTTTGTAAAACCATCCATAGTAGTCAAAAGTTGATTCAGTGTCTGGTCTCGTTCATCGTTTCCACCATACCCTCCAGAACGTTGCCGTCCTATAGTATCAATTTCATCAATAAAAATGATACAAGGACTCTTTTTTCGGGCTTTCTCAAATAAATCGCGAACTCTGGAAGCACCTACACCTACAAATACTTCAACAAAATCAGAACCACTTGCACTAATAAATGACACATTTGCTTCACCCGCTGTAGCGCGAGCTAATAATGTTTTACCAGTTCCAGGAGGACCTTCTAGTAAAATACCCGTAGGAATAACTGCCCCCACCCTATCAAACTTATACGGATTTTTTAAAAACTCGACAATCTCAGTTAGTTCGTATTTCGCCTCTTCACACCCTGCTACATCGTCATATGTGAGATTCATAATATCATTGTCTATAAGAGACGTTTTCCGACCCATTATTCTATTAAATATCTTTGTTAATGGGTTCGAGGTATTGCCTCCTTGCGTAATATGTCGTGTTTGAGATGATTCAGTATGAAACATTTTGTTCGTTAAAATGCTGATCAATGTAAGAACTGTGATATATAGCCCAAAAAACTTTAAAAAACTAAATAGTGTATCACATACCACGTAAAATATATTTGTATTTTTACTTGAATAAACATTATTGATATCAAACACAATCTGGTTCGATTTAAGCAATTCGATAATTTGGTGGGTCAAATAAGGTAATGTGTATATGATATGAATATTATCCTTTGTAATTTCAGTAGAATATTTTCTATCAATTACCGCAATCGCATTTTTATTAGTAAATATGCTGGCAAATACGACATTATTAGAATGAATATTGGTAGTTAAATCTAAGAAGGTCCATTCATCTCCGGTTATTATATTTTGGTTGAGTAACTGATTTGCTATATCGACTAGTTCATTGGTCATAAATATTTTAGGTTGTTTTTCACGACGAAATATATTATTTTGTAAGATTCGAAACCCATCAGTATTTTGGATATGGGTAAACGTAAGCGTAAGTATAATAAATAATAACGGAAATGTCATTTATTATAGTGGCGGAACATTTTTATATTGATACACAATATGTTTATCTAATCATGTCGAATACAAAATATTCAGCATGAAATATTTTTAGGATTTGATTGATATTTTTTTCTTAGTAGATGTTTGTTTTTTTTTCATTTTGAGTTTATTTTTTTTTGATTTGTTTTTCTTATGTTCATTCTTATGTTCATTCTTATATTCATTCTTATGTTCATTATTATCTTCATCATTGTTTACATGAACAGAATCAAAAAAACGGTCAAAAATATCATTATTCAATACCTTATCAGTATGGTGATATTTTTTATTGGAATGAATATAACTATTATCACCGTGTCTATTCGGATGTGATGTATACATAAAAGGAGAGGCATAATCACGTTTATCTCCTCCTCCTCCAGTCATTTGTGTATCAATTATAAGGTCAGCCTTATTGTATATTATACCATCCTTCATTTGTATAGTCTATATGTATTATCCATACATAAATTATTTATCAGTTGTTCGCTTAATTTCGTGTATGGTTTTTATTTCACGACGAGTTTTCAAATGATTCACTATTTTGTCTAAATGATCTTTGTTTTTGATTACTTCTGCTAAAGTTCCTTCAAGGTATTTGAATGATAGCGGAGTAGGAACGCGTGTCGTTCCAAAACGAAGTCGTCCATCGCTGATACGCACACTGGAATTAGATATTCCTTTTTCATCAACATATGAAATAATCTGGTCGTTCACCTGCTGTTTCTCTTCGCGTAATTGCTTCATTTTGTCATTCATTACTTTAATTTGGTTGTCTAAATACACCCATTTTTTCACTCTTTCTTCAAAAGACATGTTGGAGTTATTCTTATTATTCCTATTTATTATTATAATTAAAATAAAAATAATCATAATAATTTACTTATACTTACTTGCGCCCCTTTCTGGATTTTCTGGATTTGTGTCCTTTCTTACCCTTGTGTGCCTTTCTCCCCTTGTGTGTTTTACGCATTTTGTGACCCTTTTTACACGATTTCTTACACGATTTCTTGTGTTTACGCATACGCATACTACGTTTCTTCTTACCACCACATTGGGAATCGGGAACCATAGCTTGAACCATGTTTGAACCACCCAAAGGTTGAATAGCATTACCCATAAGTCCGCCTTTGATAAAGACATTACTCCATTGTTGATCCGTAGTTCCAACAGCACCTAATTCAAAAGGAGCGGCGCCTTGCGCGTGACCAGAACCGCCTTTCATACTACTACACTTTGCCATAATACATTATGTAAAGAAAAATATAATAATCAAAATTATATTATTTTTACTTTTTATTCTTCTTAACAGTTTTTATTTGTGGTTCACCCTTCTTGTTTTCATTGTTTTCCTTGTTTTCTTTGTTTTCTTTGTCTTCTTTGTCTTCTTTGTCTTCTTTGTCTTCTTTGTTTTCCTTTTATGTTTACGATTTTTTTTTCCTCCAATAGTTAATCCTTTACTTTCACAGTCCTCATAGTCAACTTTACGTGCCTCTTCATTTAAACTGATTTTATAATTATCTTGTATTTCTTTATAAGGATGTGCTGGGATTGTAGCTATTTCTGGGTCTAGATATGTTTGTTTAATTTTAGATTCTTCAGCTTTTCGTGCATTTTGGACATCTTGTTTATTCCAGAGTTTCGTTTGGTCTATCGAATGTTGTTCATATCCCTTTTTACGGGTGTTTTCAGCCATTATTATACTATAATGAAAGAAAATAGTGTAAAATTACAAATATAGTAAAATGTGTTGATACTATATTTATTTACGCGAACGAGACATGCTGCGTTTATTCTTGCGTGTGCTGCCCTTGTGTGCCTTTTTGTGATGTTTTTTAGAGAATGTTTGCGCTATTCCCAATAATGCTAAAGGAGCTAGAGCATTCTGGATAAATCCACCTCCTCGTTTTGCTTTCAAATGTCTTCGAGATTTGTGTTTTCGTGTGGCGTGTTTCTTACTCATGCGATGTTTAGTTCCTCCGTGTTTCTTACTCATGTGATGTTTAGTTCCTCGGTGTTTCTTACTCATGCGATGTTTAGTTCCTCCGTGTTTCTTACTCATGTGATGTTTAGTTCCTCGGTGTTTCTTACCCTTGTGATGTTTAGTTCCTCGGTGTTTTCGTGTGACGTGTTTCTTACCCCTGTGATGTTTAGTTCCTCCGTGATTATGCATTATATAATGTATATAGAAAATAATATAATAATGGATAATTGCTAGATGTATGATGTATTCTTATAACGAACAATATCTTATCCTCCTAGTCAATTTTGACTAAAGTATTTTTATTACGCAATACAAGAATGAGAAGAGCAATTATTCCTAAAAGCAATATGAAAATTAATATAACTAACGACATTATGATATACATATATGGATTAATGACATTGAATATGCTTTGTATAACTGGTTGAAATAGGTCTTTTACTTCGTTTTTGATATCATTACGTTTGAATACATCTAAACATTGTTGTATAATTGTTTCCTTCATCATAATTCTTTATAGTATAATGATAATATTTGTATATACATCTAATAAACAAAAAGAAATCATATACTAAACCATAATAACTAAAAATATGCGTCATGTCATTCACACTATTTTCTAATTAAGAAACAATGAGTATAAACCAACCAGATAATAATTTTGATTTCGGGAGCTTAACTTTAGGTATTCCGAATACAATTCAAGGAGGAGCGTATTTTACAAAAATAAAGATGAACAATAAACCGTTGTACATAGAAACCCCAATTACTCATACGAAGCAGGGATTTATGAAAAGCGGAAAAAAAATGTATTGTGACCTAATGCTGGATAATACAAACAACGAGTTTATAAACTGGTTAGAAAACTTGGAAATAGCTTGTCAACGTTTGATTTCTAATCATAGCGACGAATGGTTTGAAAATGAACTTGATACAACTGATATTGAGGATGCTTTTACTTCACCTATAAAAATATATAAATCAGGTAAGAATTATTTAGTAAGATCAAACATTCGTTTTAATCCTGTAACGAATACCCCGTCTATCAAGATATTTAGTGAAAACGAGGGTTCGGTTAATTTTCAAGAAATAAAGAGTGATACACAAATTGTTTCTATTTTAGAGATACAAGGAATAAAGTTTACGAATCGCAACTTCCAGATTGACATAGATATGAAACAATGTATAGTGATGGACGGTGAAGATATTTTTAACGATTGTGTAATCAGTTCTATGATTTTAAGGAAAAACAAGAATACTTTAGATTCTAATCCCAAAGAGGGTGGAGATATAAACACTAATAAAAATGGAACAAATACAGAAGGTTTATTCAAAGATATAGAAAACACAGAATTACCCTTAGAACCCGTGTCTAGTACGAATATAGATAAACTAGATAAATTAAGTGATGCTATCATAGAACAAGTAATAGATACGAGTACTATAATAGATCATGACTCATCCCTTCCCAAAATACTTGGAAATGTAGGAGAAGTGGAACAACTACCTATAGAAGAATCTTTAGGAAATCCTGAGGAATTAAACTATGTAAATGATACGAATGTTACTAACGAGAATGACGAGAATGACGAGAATGACGAGAATGACGAGAATGACGAGAATGACGAGAACGATAGAGAAAAAAAACAGATACCAAATACAGATGATATTCATATGGAAAATAATTCAAATACTGAATTGACAGAGTTTCATTTAGACGATAGTTTAGATAATCTAGATATATTCGAATTAAAAAAACCAAACCAGGTGTATTATGATATTTATAAAACAGCAAGAAAGAAGGCTATCAAAGCAAAAAAAGAGGCCTTAGTAGCAATTGCTCAAGCGAAAGATATTAAGAAGACATACATGTTAGAAGATATCATCGATGATAGTGAAGATAGTGAAGACAATGGAGAAATAGAATCTTTCGGATCAATTGATGATTCTTATGACGAGGATGAAGAGGATGAAGAGGAAGGACAGGAATATGTCTACGATAAAAAAATGAATGAAGAAGATGATAATAAAAACCTAGATTCATTGATCGAGATTGAAGAAATATAAAATATAAAGGAAACTATTTGATGGTTCTTTTAGAAAGAATCGCAAAATATCTAATTAATAAACCTTTTAATTGTTAATTGTAAAAAAATATTTTATCATTAGATTTATATAATGACAAGTTTCAAAAAACTGATGGCTGATTATGGTATTGTTGCTATTATAGCACTTCTTATCATTGCATACGCGATTTCGATGTTTGCCGGATATTTGACAATGAAAGGGTCATCTGGTTCCGAGTATATGACAACAAATAAGATGGTCGCACCTTCTACAAATAATATGGCGGTCAAACCTTCTGAACCTTTAGGTGAAAACGAGGTTTTTTCTTCGGTAAAAGGAATCTCCTCACCTGAATTAAGTAACGCCTCTTCATGTAGCAACGCAAATATTCAAAACCCCGCAGATTTATTGCCCAATGATAACAATAGTGAATGGGCGCAATTGAACCCCAGTGGTAAAGGCGAGCTATCAAATGTTAACATGTTGAAGGCTGGTTATCAGATCGGTATCGATACTGTTGGACAAACATTGAGAAATGCTAACCAACAGCTTCGTTCTGAACCTGCCAATCCTCAGCTTTATGTAGGTCCCTGGAATACATCTACCATTGAACCTGACTTCATGCGCCCTCCTCTTGAGATCGGTTCCGATTCCAAGTAATTCAATGATATTGGTATCATAAACAATAGTAGCAATAAAATATAATACAATATCTCGGAGAATATACCGGAATAATAATATTATAATTATAAAAATTATAGTTATAATATAGTAGTAAAAATGTTTAAAAATATGTGGAAGAGTTCATTTTTGAATTATATTATTATAGCCTGTATTGTAATCATTTGTTTGAAAATATATTCAGAATCTGAGGTATATAACTTGAAATGTATTATTTCAGATGTAAATGGAAAAAGATATTGTGTGCGTGACCGTATTGATACTCAAGAAGCAGTTGATTTATTAGCAAAGATTACAGATAAATGTCATGAAGTTGTGAAATATGTTGATAAAAAATATGCCAATAATGAGGATGTCAAACGTTTAGTAGAAGGAATACAAAATGTTAAAATAAGCGAAACACTACCTACAAGTGAATTAACCGCATATAGTGAAAATAAGGGAGAAAAGATGGCATTTTGCTTGAATCGAACCAAGAACAGTACGAATAAACTTATCGATATAAACACATTACTTTTTGTAGCCATTCATGAGTTAGCGCATATTATGACAAAATCAATAGGACATAAACAAGAGTTCTGGAATAATTTCAAGTTTTTGTTAGAAAACGCTGAAGATGCTGGTATATATACACCAGTCGATTACAAGAAAAAACCCCAAGGGTATTGTGGAATGACCATCACAGATAATCCATATTTTGATATGTAGCGAGTTCTTTTCATATACATATATTTAACGCTTCCATTCATTTACCTTTTTTATTTTTATACTAATGTCAAATAAATGTATAAAAATAAATACCACAAATATATATATATAAACGGAAAGCAATGACGGTTAATTCCATATATAAAGTTCATAATATGCTAGGCCCGAAAAAGACCGAGTCAATATTTGTATTTTATGGAAATGATTATCCTACTACAGATATGGACGATTTAAATGACTTATTTAAGAAAGAACCCGATAATGTAAAATTTTATAATACAGGAATCAGTAATAAACCAATATTTTCGGCGTCAGAACTAAATGATATAAAGATAAATGACATTCCAGTTTATTTCAAAGAAATCAATATTTATTTTGATGATACCATTTATACTATTAAGAGTAAAATAGTTGAATCTTTTTCAAAGAGTATAGCAATCGAAGATATTTATCTATATTGTTTTAGGGATGAATATGTGAATACTACTGATTTGTATAATATTTTAACACAAAATAGAAATGTGACCCTTACACGAAATAGAGTAAATAATTTTTTGATGAATATTGTAGAGAATACTAATTATAAAAATGAAAATGAACGATTCGAACAATATGGTCTAGAATACAAAGAAACGTATGATTATGATGATATATTAAAAATTAAAATAGAAGGAAAGATTAAAATTGTGAAAAGTTTAGGACACAAGTTCATTCTGATTGAAAATGAATATCCATTTATTCATAATCCTTACTTAGTAGATGAATATGATAGATTGATAGAAAAAATATCTAGAAAATCAACAACCACGTTGAATAGTCATTTGTTAATGGATACGGGAGATATTATTGACAATAACTTATATTTATGTTTAACACCTAATGTATTAAAATACACTGATGAAAAAGGGATTTCGTCGAAGCATACAATAAATATTTATTATCCTTTATTGTCCAAATATAATATTGAATCTTTGGAACAATGGGAAGAAAAACGTTATGAACTTTTAGAAAATAATCAACAATTATTGGACGATACAGTACTAGAAACATTCAAAAGTGTAAGTTTGTTTTATGATATATATAAATTTCGTAAGCCAGATGCTAACATGTTTCCTTTATCTGAAGGAATATCTAAAATAAGTTTGTCCATTCTTTCAGAATATAAGATGAATATTCCTTTAGAAATTATATTTAAATTAATCCAAGCAGATGAATTACATCCTTTCATAAAATATAATCCGTCAAACCGACAGGAAAACATGTTTAGAATTTATTCCAAACAAATATCTGAGGATGGTAGACGTATACCTTATCTCTCAAAGTCGGTTATTTTTAAATTAATGTCTAGTATTGGTAAAGGTAAGTCTGTAACGGTTTATTTAAATATCCCTGAAGAAATAGGAGCCTCTTTATTTTGTTCTTTTGAAGATACAGGAAACATTCAGATATATTTTGATAGTACTACACCCAAACAACTAGATGAAATCAATGATATGATAAAAAAATATATAAATCCGATTATTAATAATGTAAAGGAGTTTTTCTCACAACACGGATATAATATATCATTATTTAATAGTATATATCATGAGAACATTGATATTATTCAAATGAACTATGATTTTGAATCTAAAATAAAAAAGAAAATCAATATAAATAAATTAATGGGCTGTTTGACCGGATTATTTATTGTAGAATCCCAAGATTTGAAAAAGGGCGCCTTGATGAGATTTAAACGTGTTTCTAATTTTAATAAAATGACAAGTCAAGATGCGTTTATAATAGAGCAGGCAAGTAATCCAAATGGATTCCGAGGTGATGATTTAGTAAATGCATTAATTGAAAATTATAATGTAACCGAAGAAGAAGCGAATCAAATAGTAGCTAGGGTCGCTAGTGAATCACAGGTGGAAAGAGGAGTCAAAAGAAAAGACATAGATTTCAAAATGAACCCTGGGTTTAAAACAATTATGAAAGTAGATACGATTAACAGCACTTTACAGGTCAAAATCGAAAATATTAACAATATTTATTACTTGAAAATATTGTCTATTTATATGAATTCATTATTACAATTAACACAGGATAAAAACAGCACTAATGTTCCAGAGAGAACAATGAACACCATATGTTCAACAGCAGAAAAAACGCATCAAGTAATCCAAGACCTAATTGCTCCTGTGGAAAAATCATTTTCAGAACATAAAATACCCAGTGTAGGTGAAGATGATGTAGAGTTTATTGATTATGAGCAGTATATAGAAGATACTCAACATAAAAATAAAAATAAAATGAAGAGTGTATTAGATTTAATATATAGCGATGAAGAGGAGGAGGAGGAAGAGGAAGAAGAGGAAGAAGAGGAGGAAGAAGATACAAATAAAAAAGGGGGAGCAGGAACCAAGAGAGATAATGATAATGAAGTAAAAGATATTGTTGGAATGGAATTAACTAATCCCACTCCATTTTTTTCCAAGATGTTGAAATATGACCCAGTTTTATTTTTAACTGAAGACCAAGGAAAATTTAAACGATATTCCAGATCATGTGAATCTAGTCAAAGACGACAACCAGTATTACTAACAAATGACGAGTTAGAAACTTTTAGAGAAGAGGACCGAGAGAAAATTGTAAATAATTATGGTAAGGATGATTTCAACAAATTAAACAAAGAGCAACAGAGTGATTTATTAAAAAAAGAATCTTTTCTTCAAGATGGGGATATTATATCATATGGTTCTGACACTAAGAATAAGTATAATTATATTTGTCCTCGTTATTGGTGTCTAAAAACAAATAAACCTCTGGACCCAAAAGAGATGGTAGATAAGGAAATTATTGATGAAAAAACAGGAAAGAAAAAAATCATTAAATATCATCCCGAATGTGGAAGTGTAATTGATAGATTCCAAAAAGTGGTAAAAGATGATAATAGTTTCGTATACGAGTTTTATAACCCTGAACATCATGGTCCGTCAGATAAGTATAAAAAACAATATCCTGGATTTCTTAAATCAACGGTTCATCCAGATAACTTATGTGTTCCTTGTTGTTTTACAAATTGGGCAACTCCAAGACAACAGAAACGTCGAAATCAATGTAGAGAATCTACAGGAAAAGAAAATAATGAAAAAGAAGGCAAAAAAGACAAAGAAGACAAAAAAGACAAAGAAGACAAAGAAGACAAAGAAGACAAAGAAGACAAAAATAAAAAAGACAAAAATAAAAAAAAAAGGAAGAAAAAGAAGACAAAGAAGACAATAATAATAAAAATGAAAAAGAAGAAAAGGAAGAAAAGGAAGAAAAGGAAGAAAAGGAAGAAATAAAAAAACAGGAGGAATCAAATAAAAATGACAAAGAGATAGAATACATTATTCGACCAGAATCATTTCCTTTACCGCAAAGTAGATGGGGATACTTACCTTATCCAGTTCAATATTTGTTTCAAGAAATGAGCATTAAATGTCAAGTGAGCAAGGTAAATACTGGCTTAAAAATGAATCATCCGTGTCTGGTACGACATGGTGTTCAATTTTCACAAACACAATCGTTTATAGCATGTATTGCCGACGCAATATATTATGGTGAAAAGAACCGCGAAATACCAACTATACAAGAAATGAAAAAACAAATAATTACTTCCATCAGTATAGATAATTATATTGAATTACAAAATGGAAACAATTATATATCTTTTGTAGATGAAGATAGAATTAATAGCAAAGAGATTGATGATACTTATATGGAAAAATATATGAAAAGTGAACTTTATAAAAAAATATTCAAACAACGAAATGATAAAGAGATAGAATACCTCAAACGTGTTATCTCTTCGTATGAATCTTTTATAGAATATATTCGAGATGATAATATTTATATTGATTATACGTATTTATGGGATGCTATTAGTAAACCAAACCCAAAATTAGCAAAAACAGGATTGAATCTAGTTATTTTTGAAATAGAAAATAATGATATTACAAATAATGTAAACTTTGTATGTCCAACAAATCATTATTCAAATGAACAATATAATCCAGATAGAGACACTCTTTTTTTAATAAAAAATGAGGAATACTTCGAACCAATTTATTTATTTGAAAATAAACTCAAAAATCCAAAAATACAGAAATTATTCAGAGAAACTAATGTAAAAATACCAAAAAATATTGAAACTATTTTCAAAAATATTGTCTCTCCATTAATGAAATATAGTTGTAAACCATTACCTAGTTTACCTATGAAATATAATAAAACACATCAGTTTCTACATCCCATATTATTACATGATTTAATTGAACATTTAAACTTATTGGATTATAAAATAGAAAATCAAATATTGAATTATCAAGGAAAAGTAGTTGGTTTATATATTAACAATAATGATGAAACAACAGGGTACGTTCCATGTTATCCTAGCGGTATAGATAATAAATACGACTATGTATTTATGAATGATGTTACGCTATATACTACTTACGAGCGAACAATAAGATTCTTAACAAGACTAAAGGAGGAGAGTAATGGTGACATACCATGTAAACCTGATTATTTAGTTGTAGAGGATGACCATGTAGTTGGGATTCTCACTGAAACAAATCAGTTTATTATGGTTTCTGAACCTTATCCTGTGATGAATGTATCTGAAGAATTACCTCGGTTGGATAATTATAATTATGTATTTAATAAGAATCTTCCGATGAAAACAACAGATATGGTTACATTGAACAATGTTTCTCGTGATTCAGAAAGAATCTTGTATATTAACAAACTAAAACTCGAAACTAATTTTTACAATGTTTTTAGAAATACGATACGTTTAATCATCAATGATACTAAAAATAATATTAACAAGAATAAATTAATGGATATTGTAAACAATGCCCCCTATATGCTTTATTTAACCAAACTAGAAAAAGTAATATCTATTTTGAAGGAAATAACAACGAATTTAGTATCCTTTTCTGATACATATGACCCTAATTTATTGAATGAAATCTCATTGTGTATAAATAAAAATGATGATAAATGTGACGACCAAGCTCCAGTTTGCTCAATTAATAAAATAAATAATCAATGTATGCTAGTTTTACCAACGTATAATTTATTAGATTCCAGTATAACAAACTCTGAATTATATTTTTCTAAAATGGCAGATGAATTAATACGATATACGCGTATAAAGTCATTTATTTTCCAACCCCAAACTTATTTATCGTTTGGAAAACTAGGATATAATTTGAAGAATGATGAGATTATTTTGGTTCAGTCTTTATTAACAAAAGAGTATTTCACTGGGTTGGTGCCAAAAAAAATGAATCCGTATGTTAAAAATAATACATACGATACAATGAATCCTTTGGAAACCCAAAAATATGATAATGAATATATAGTTGAGAATGGAAAAGTCATAATTGATAAAGATGCAAAAACGCCAAAAAACAATATGGCCAAAAAGATTCAGAAGAAGATTCGGGTAGTTGACTAAACTGAATTCAATACATCGACGCCTTTTACGCTTTTTTATTTCAACACAATATTTTTGCGACATTATTAGTTCTGTATTTGTTACTGAATAAAAACATATGATATAATCAATTTTATAAATAATAAGCAATGTATTTACTGATGTCTGGGTTATCAAACAGAGGGTGATATTCGTGTTCTTCTTGATGTTTAT
>Ga0114995_10002236_pt1 | contig 13407 bp, 12 predicted proteins | sample ArcticOcean_MG_C_11_FD_87038 | JGI IMG/M metagenome (GOLD analysis project Ga0114995, IMG submission 87038) | Marine microbial communities from western Arctic Ocean - ArcticOcean_MG_CB2_154 | ecosystem: Environmental > Aquatic > Marine > Oceanic | place: Arctic Ocean: Canada Basin | collected... | reverse complement strand
CTTTGCTACGTGATGGATTTTCGGTGATAAGCCAAGACTTAGCGGCTCAGGATCAAGTGTTTGTTGATACAAAATTTGAATTTGGCTATGTGAAGGGCATCAACGGCGAAGATAAGCTTATTTATATGGATGAAGTAGGTACGCCTGATTCATCTCGTATCTGGGATGGTGCAGCGTTAAGAACGGGTAAGGTAGTAGAGAATTCAAAAGAAGGTTTTAGGCAGTTCTTGCTTAACCATTTTGATGATGCAGATATTTTACTCAATAAGCAACGCATGGCAGAGCGTGCGGCTTTGGCAAGAGACAATGCGCTACCTTTACAGGTGATGCAAGATATCTCTGATACCTATATAGGTATTGCCGAGAAGATTATAGGTCGTAAAATAGAAGTGAGTCATCATCCTAAGGAAGAGATTATAGACGTGTTAGACCAAGAGTATGGTTTGATTCGTTAGGTGGCCTCCCTGAGAGCAACGACGCCACCTAATCGCTAGCCCATCAAATGCTGCAAGCTATCAATTACAGCTTTACTTTCTGCACTCAGAGGCATTACCGGCAAACGGGTTTCTTCAGTACACAAACCTAATAAAGACGCAGCATACTTCACGCCAGCTGGGCTTGGTTCATTAAACATAGCTACATGTAACGGTATTAGCTCGTCATGAATGCGTTGGGCTTCTTTGTAGTCGCCATTAAGGCATGCGGTCTGCATGGCTGAACAACGGCTAGGAGCAACGTTGGCGGTTACAGAAATACAGCCATTACCGCCTACAGCGTTATATGCAACAGCGGCTAAGTCGTCACCCGACAGGTAAGAGAAATCGTTACCTAAGGCTAGACGTTCTAAACTAATACGTGAAATATCACCGGTGGCATCTTTTACGCCCACTACATTAGGTAGTGCCGCAAGCTTGGCCATAGTCTGTGGTTCTATATCAACAATTGCTCGTGGGGGAATGTTGTAAATTACCATGGGAATATCTACGCCGTTGGCGATGTACTCAAAGTGAGCGTAAAGACCGTCTTGATTAGGACGGTTGTAATAACCTGCTACACATAGTACCGCGTCTGCGCCTAAATCTTTGGCGTGGCGTGCATAAGCTAACGCTTCTACAGGGTTGTTAGAGCCCGCACCAGCGATGATGGGTACTCGGCCATTATTTTCTTCTGCAACAATTTCTACCACTCGTTTATGCTCTGTTTCAGACAAAGTTGGTGATTCGCCCGTAGTGCCTACGGGCACTAAACCGTGGGTACCTTTGTCGAGCTGCCAGTTAACGATGCGGCGCAGGGCTGCCTCATCTAACTTGCCATTGGTAAAAGGGGTAACTAACGCGACGTATGAAACACTAAACATTGATGTATCTCCTAGCGCTATATTGTACTGATTTTAAACCTTAGCAGGATCATCAACAAGCCTACAATAGTGGTTATTTACCACTAGCTATACTTTAGTGGTAAAAGGTGAGAATATATTGTTAACAATCTTCCAGTTAGGGGCAGATTGCTGAAAGTTCATAGAATAATAATAAGAAATCAAAAGGTTTCTTGAAGAGAGGGAATAATATGTCAGAAGCAAATTCAGCCGTCTATAGTGACGCAAATAAAACCCCCCCATGAGTGAAGCGCTGCCACTTGGACTGCAACATGTCCTTGCGATGTTTGCTTCCAATGTAACACCTTCAATTATTGTTGCTGGAGCGGCTGGTTTGGCCTTTGGAGGCGCCGAACAGGTGTATCTAATCCAAATGGCAATGTTATTTGCAGGTATTGCAACCCTTTTTCAAACCGTTGGCTTTGGCCCCATTGGAGCTCGCTTGCCAATCATGCAAGGCACAAGTTTTGCCTTTGTTGGCGTACTCGCTGGAATTGCAGCAACGCAGGGTCTTAGTGTTGCCTTGACCTCTTGCATTATTGCAGGCTTGGTTCACTTTGCTTTGGGATCAGTCATTGTCAGAATTCGTAGCTGGTTCCCGCCATTAGTTACAGGTTTGGTTATTTTGGCGATTGGTCTTTATCTCATTCCTGTTGGCATAAAATATGCCGCTGGTGGTGCGGCGGACTTTCAAATGGCAGCGGACAGTTTCGGATCTTTACAGCATTGGTCGGTTGCTTTAACTGTTATAGTTGTGTCTTTGGTAGTTAAGTTCAAAACCAATGGCATACTATCAAACGCGGCGATTTTAATTGGTCTTGTCGCTGGTTATGTTTTGGCTTATGCACTTGGAATGGTGTCCTTTGGCGGTGTAGCAAAGGCAAGCTGGATTACTGGCCTACAAGTTTTACCTTACGGCTTTGAATTCAACTTAGGTGCTGTTATCGGGGTGATTTTGGTGTCGATTGTATCAGCGGTTGAAACTGTAGGAGATGTCTCAGCAACTACTAAAGCAGGCGCTGGGCGCGAAGCTACAGATGCTGAAATTTCTGGTGCGACCTATGCAGACGGATTGGGTTCTGCTGTTGCTGGTGTGTTCGGTGGTTTGCCAAATACATCGTTTAGCCAAAATGTGGGCATCGTCAGTATGACGGGTGTTATGAGTCGCCACGTTGTGACCATAGCTGGCGTAATAATGCTACTTTGTGGTCTGTTACCTAAGGTTGGCGCAATTATTGCTTCAATGCCTTTCCCTGTGTTGGGTGGTGGTGTGATTGTAATGTTTGGTATGGTTGCAGCTGCAGGAATGAATGTTCTGTCAGAGGTTTCAATGAATCGTCGAAACATGATTATTATTGCAATATCACTAACGGTTGGTTTGGGTCTCAATTTGGAGCCGAGTGCTGTGCAACATTTGCCAGGTATTTGGAAAACCCTCGCAACATCAGCGGTTGCTCCAACGGCATTTTTAGCAATTTTCTTGAACCAGATTTTGCCAGATGAAGGCTAAATCTAAACCATATCCACATACTAAGATAGCGCCTCAAACTATTATTGGGGCGTTATAGGTGTCAAGCATAGCCTTAGCCATTGGTGATCTACTTGGCTTAGGCTTAGAGATCCCCTGCTTAATTAGTATGGCTATTACGGGCGAGTCTGAAGAAGACTAATCTATAGTGAAAATAGTGTGTGAATGGTGAGAAATGAGTTTTAAGTAAGTAAAAAGGGCAGCTATGGCTGCCCTTTTTTGTTTATAACGAAAGGGATAGGTCTTTTTATGGGTATAAAGGAAGCCTCTACTATTGATGAAACTATTGTTGATTCCATTGTTAATGATGTGATGGAGCAACGTATAGGCCCAGGCACACGCTTAAGTGAGAAATCCTTGTGTGAGCGTTTTGGTGTGAGTCGAATGTACGTGAGAAGGGCTTTACTAACGTTGTCTAACAAAGGTGTGGTGGAACTGCAGGCCAACAAAGGCGCACGTATTCGTAAGCCTACGCTACAACAATCCATCACCTTGTTTGAAACTAGAAGAATGATTGAGTCCATTATTATTAAAAATGTGGTGTTACAAAGAAGTGAGGTAAATATTACTGAGCTTAATACCCATCTGGCACTTGAAGAGCAAGCTTTCATTAACAATGATCGTCATAAATTGATTCGGTTGTCGGGTCAGTTCCATTTATTGATTGCCAGTTTCCAAACTAATCATCTGTTGACAGGTTTTATGAAAACCCTAGTTACAGAATCAAGCCTAATTACAGGTATGTATGGCCAACACAGTTTTTCTAACTGCCCACCCAGTGAACATCGTCATTTGGTGAATGCAATAAAAAACCAAGATCAGCCACTGGCGTTGCAACTTATGATCGCTCACTTGGAGCATATCGAAGCTGATTTAGCAGTTAACAAATAACAACTTCAATGACTTCCAGTATACATGTCTGAATTTGGCTAAAACAAAATCCAATTAGGGGCTAAACTAACCTCATGACGATTTTTTTAGATAGGCAGTTTTGTGAGCAGGCTAGGCAAAGCCGAGACCCACGCTTTGACGGTAAGTTTTTTGTTGCTGTGATCAGTACGGGCATCTATTGTCGTAATGTATGTAGGGTAAAGCTTCCTTTGGCAAAAAATGTTGTGTTTTATGCTTCTGCCGCGGCAGCCCAGAAAAAAGGGTTTCGCCCATGTTTACGCTGCAGGCCAGAAACAGTACCAGGTTCCTTTGCTTGGCAAGGAACTGGCACAAGTGTAGGCAGAGCGGTGCGCCTGTGGCATCAAGACCCAGCACAAAGTGTTGGGCAATTATGCACACGTTTAGGTATGGGTGAGCGACACTTGCATCGCTTATTCTTACAGCACATGGGAGTAAACCCTATGGCAGTGCGTCAATCTATCCGTTTGCACCAAGCCAAAAGGCTATTGGATGAGACGAATCTGCCCATGAGTCAAGTGAGCCAGTTAAGTGGCTATTCCAGTCAAAGGCGTTTTAATGACCATTTGGTCTCGAGTTATGGTTGTACCCCAAGTCAGTTGCGAAATAAGACTAAACACCATGCTACTAAGGTGCCTAGCCTGAGTTTACAGCTACATTACAGGCCCCCTTATGATTGGGATGCCCTGTTAGAGTTTTTATCGATTCGTAGTATCCCTGGTGTAGAAGTGATTGAGGCAGGGGAGTATCGTCGCAGTATTCGTCTAGGTGGCCAATACTGTTTATTGAGAGTACGCCAAGATAAGGCCAATCATCGTCTGCTTTGTAATATCACGCCTGCACCTGAGAGCGAATTACTGTTGGTAACAGAAAAATTGAGAAATATGTTTGACCTGTATGCAGATCCCATTGAAATTGACAAGGTGCTGAGCCTAGAACCACGGTTACAGCAAAACCTAAAAAGGCATCCAGGACTTCGTATTCCCGGATGTTGGGATGGTTTTGAAACGTGTATACGAGCTATTGTAGGGCAGCAGATATCGGTCACTGGAGCGATTACTATTGTTGGGCGTATAGTGGCCCGTTATGGTACGGCTTGTGACCTAGGGGCTGGGGTTACACATGTGTTCCCAAGTTCAAAAAAACTGTCTAAGGAGCTTGAGTTAGACCATTTAGCGATGCCACGAGCCCGGGCTCAGGCGATAGCTAACGTTTGCCACGCCAATGCTTCTGGTGCGATTGATTTTGAGCAGATGGGTGTGGAAGAATTGATGAAAAATTTACAGAATATTAAAGGTATTGGCCCTTGGACTGCGGCTTATGTTGCAGTTAGAGCCATGCATGAACCAGATATTATGCCGGTACAAGACCTAGTATTACAAAAAATGCTAATACCAAGCGAAAGGCTAACGGCTAAGCAGTTACAGACTCGCGCAGAAGCTTGGCGGCCATGGCGTGCTTACGCCACTTTTCACTTGTGGCAGCTTGCTACAGATACTATTTAACAATGTTTACAATATTAGGCGGTACACATGCAACTTGAATACACCTACTTAGACTCCCCTGTAGGGCAACTGTTGTTAGCTGGTAAGGGTGAGGTATTGCATTACCTGAGTTTTCCCATTGGTAAAATGTGCTTCAAACCAAAACCAGATTGGAACTATCATGCAGCGGCTTTTAGTCAGGCTCGGCATCAAATAGACGCTTATTTTGCGGGTCAACTTAAACAATTTGATTTGGAACTAGCTCCCCACGGCACTGAGTTTCAAATGCAAGTGTTGGGCGCGCTACAAAAAATTCCTTTTGGGGAAATACGTAGTTACAAAGACATTGCGCAAGCTATTGAGCGACCTAAGGCTATGCGTGCCGTAGGGGCAGCAAATGGGCGTAATCCCATACCGATTATTATTCCTTGTCACCGAGTAGTGGGTGCTGATGGCAGCCTTACAGGTTTTGGTGGTGGTGTAGGCACCAAAGCGTTTCTACTGCGTTTAGAAGGTGCCAGAGCCTAACATTACGGTAGGCTCTGGCACCTTCTAAACCTAAAATTCTACAGAAAATAAGGGCTTGCTTTTGTGCCAGATAGAGCATGATGGCGCTAAAGGCGAAACACTAATAGCGGCACCGCTGTCAGGAGGTTGGTGGTCAACCACGGCGGGCATACGGTTGTTAGGCCCATTAGCTAGAAACTCAGGTTTAAATAGATTTTTTTTGCCAATATTAACCTACTTGACTTAATAGGGTACATCTAACTCTTCCAGTGAAATGGATATCTTTTTACCGTTAGGTGTAGGCCAATAATGTTTTTCAATCATGCCATTACGGCCCGCTTATATTTACTGATATCACTCTTATACTGCAGCAATGGCTTCTTGTGCGCTAGCTAATGCTGCGTCTTCATCCATAGCAGTGCTGGGTGCGGTAATAACGTGTACATCGATTATACCCATAAAACCAAGCATGTGCTTTACATAAGGAGTCACAAAATCCCTAGGTTGGCCTCTGTAATCGCCACCGGAACTAACTACTAGGTAAGCTGTTTTGTTCTCTAGCAGGCCTTTTGGGCCAGTATCAGTATATTTGAAGGTTAAGCCTGCCCGGGCCACTAAGTCAAAATATGTTTTTAACTGGGTGGGGATAGTGAAGTTGTACATAGGTGCGCCGATCACAATAACGTCTGCGGCTTTAAGTTGTGCGATAAGGTTGTCTGATATGGTAGTAATCGCTTGTTGTTCAGCATTGCGATGTTCTTCTGGGGTGAAAAAACTCCCCACGGTGAAGCCGTCAAGTGCAGGTAGTTTTTGTTGCGCTAGGTCTATGTAAGTAGTGGCTTCTTGGCCTTGGTTAATGTGTTTAACGACTTGCGCAGTTAATTGGCGGCTAACAGAATTGTCGCCCATGATGCTGCTGTCTAAATGGATAATGTTATTCATGCTTCTGGTCTCGTGAGGTTTAACTTGAGAACATTATAGTCTTGTAATTTTGATTAAAAAGCGCAAAATATAGGGACTATTAATCATATTTTTAGATATATAAATCATGGCTAAAACTCACTTAAGTCAATGGTCTGCTCTACAGGCTGTAGTGGATGAAGGTTCTTTTCAAAAAGCGGCTAGCAAGTTACACCGTAGTCAGTCGTCTGTGTCTTATGCGGTGCAAACTTTACAAGAGAATCTAGGTGTCAACCTGCTTGAGGTTCAGGGTCGTAAAGCACAATTAACTGAAGTGGGTGAGGCGCTATTACGCCGATCAAGGTCTCTAACCTCTATGGCGCAAGATATTGAACAATATGCGATCAACTTAAAACAAGGTTGGGAAGCAGAAGTGCATCTGTCATTTGAAGCCATTTATCCATTTTCTGACTTAATGCAGGTAATGGCTAAGTTTGAGTCTAAAAGTCGTGGCACTAGAGTGCAGCTACATGAAACGGTTTTATCTGGCAGCAGTGAGGTGATCACTCAGAAAAAAGTGGATGTGGCAATTACACCCTCGATTCCACAAGGTTTCTTGGGGCATAAGCTAGGGTCTATGCAGCTTATCTTGGTGGCCCATCCACTACATCCGTTAGTTGAAGCAGGCAACAAAATAGAGAGCCAAATTGAAAGCCAAACAGAAAATAACATTGAAGAGAGTGAGTTGGTTCAGCATTTACAGATAGTAATAAGGGACTCGGGTACAGGTGAACCTACCAAGGGCGGTTGGCTCAAGGCCGAAAAACGCTGGACAGTGGGACATTTTGCCACTGCTGTGGCGTTGCTTAAGGGTGGGGCAGGCTTTGCGTGGATACCCAAAAGTTTGATAGAGAAAGAGCTTGGGCTGGGCGAATTAAAGCCCATCAACCTAGTCCATAGGGCTAGTTTTGAGTTACCGTTTTACTTAGTGGTGCCCAATCCTACAAGCTTAGGGCCTGCGGCGCAGTTGTTAGCGCAGATTATAAAAAAACACCACCAGTAGTCGTTGGAGTTAAGATCTTTCTACTGCGCTCGAGATGACAAATAAAGGACTTCAGGTGGGTATAGATGGTTTGTTTTTTTGGTTTTGTTGGTTATAAATATATATGCCGGTGAGGGTGATAGAGCTACCTATCAACTGCCATAGGGTTAAACTTTCCCCTAGCAGAATATAGCCAAAGGTAAAGGTGAATACAGGTTGTAATAACAAAAAGCCAGCTAGGCGACTTATGCCATGACGATGAATTAAACCGTACCAAAGGCTGTAAGATAAGATAGAAGAACAAAATACCACGTAGGTTAATGATAGCACTGTTTTAGTGGTGAATTGGGGCAGTATAGGGGCGGCATCAGGTTGTAGTATGAATGCTAAAAAACACAAAGGTGCTGTGATAATTGCAATCCAGAACTGAATAGATAGTACTGGAAGTTGGTTGAGCTTACGGATTTGAATGTTACCAACGGCCCACATAAAGGTACTTAGTATAACGATTAACATGCCCCACTGAAGATCGCCTTCGCCTAATAATAAGCTGGGTAACATAGCGCCTAAGGTGGCGGCGATAATAGCGACGCTTTGTAGGTGAGTAAGGCGTTCATTTAGAAATAGGTAGCTTAACAATGCTGAGATTGGGGCGCCTAATAAGAAACACACACTAGCAACGACCCCAGGTATTATAGAGATACCTACGGATAAAAGATAAAAGTGTCCTAAACCCATTACCAATGCGATAGGTAATAAAGGGCGAATTTGTTGTCGAGATACTCTCACAAATGGGAGTAGCACTATGGCTAATAAGAAAAACCGTGCTGAGGTGAATAACAATGGGTCCATGTCATTGAGAGCCATTTTCATGCCAACAATGTTAAAACCCCAAATAGCAGCAACTAAGGTGGCGCCTAGGGCGGGTTTTCCTAACCAATCTATGTCCTTCATGTGTTTCATACCAGTGTCCATGGCAAATTTACAGGCGCCATTATGCGTTAAATGGCAGACACAAAAAAGCCCCGATCAACAGGGCTTTTTAGCTTGGGTTAGCTCTTATAAAGTAAGGCTTATCGCCAATGTGGTCTTTATGACCAAGGGAATGGGCTGCTAGATACAGGGTGTAACTTACCCTCTTCGTAGCGACCTAGACGGAATGGCTCAAGCAAACGGTTGCTTTGGCCAGTTGCAATTTCATTGGCTACCAATTTACCTACGCCCAACATCTTGTAGCCGTGGTTCGAGTCAGCAATGAAGTAAGCATTGTTGTGGAATACATCAAAGATCGGGAATGAGTCTGGAGTGAAGCAACCGATGCCACCGCTTGGCTCGTCTTTGAACTTAGCCATTGTGCCTTCAAAACGCTTTTGACAGTGAGCCAAAGCAGAAACCCACATGTGTGCGAATTCTGCGCCAACTACAAACTCTGGAGAGTCCGGTCCGTATGGATCAACAGCTACTTCGTCTGGGTTAGTTTTAACTGGGAATGGTGCAGCACCACCTTGAACTCCACCAAAGTGGAAGTCTGGTTTGTAATAAATGCCCCACATTTCGTCGGTTACTAAGCTGCCATCTTCACATGAGTAAAGTGGGGCGTTAGAGTCTACGTGAATAACTGGAGGCATGTTGCCTTCGTTGTCTACTTGTAGCTTTGGGTCAACCCCCAAAGTGCCTTCTTGAAGAGACCAGTAGATCCACATTGGAATGTCGGTGTGGATAAGGTCGTCTGCACCTTTAATGGTAACTGTTTTAGGAAGGTCTAACATTTCCCAGAAGGTTTTAGCCCATGGGCCAGCACCGATAACTACGTAATCGCAAGCGATGTTGCCTTGGTTTGTTTCAACGTGAGTAACACAACCTTCGTTACGAGTGAAACCAGTAACAGTTACGCCGCTGATGATGCGAATGTTTTCATTTTCTACCTTAGACGCCAAACCGTACATAGCTTTGGTGTTGTTGGCGTAGCCACCTTTTTCTTCGTGCAAGATTGAAGTGATACCTTGTGCTTGCCAATCGTGGAAGATGCCTTTCATGTACTTAGTACAGTCAGCTTCGCCTTCAATAAACGTTGACGGATAATCAATGGCTTTTTGCTGTTGGTAAATTGTAGATACGTCTGCGTGCATAGACTCAGGGCTGATCTGCATATAACCCACTGCGTGGTAAGAGAAAGCCTCCACGTCAGATTCCCAAACTTCTACAGAGTGAGCCATTAGCTGACGCATTGCAGGTTGGAAGTAGTTGTTACGAACTACGCCACATGCAATACCAGTTGCGCCAGCAGCAATGCCACTTTTATCAAGGATGATAATGTCGCGACCGTCGCCTTTGCCACTTGCTTTAAGTTCTAAAGCAAGGTGATAAGCAGTACTTAAACCATGTATACCTGCACCTACGATGACGTAGGGAGAAGAAGAAGGAAAGGCCATAAAGGACTCCGAGTAGATTATGTTTATCATTCAAGTGGCATTAATAATGCGCTTTCATGTTTAAATAAAAACCACTTAAGACGACTTTTAACGAGACAAAACCGACAATAGAAGATAATCTATCAAAAAAAGGCCTAGCGGTCTTTGTTTTCAATGTGTTTTTATGGGTTGATCATGCAACGATTTGGCTTTTTCTTAGTGCCCGGGTTTTCTATGTTGTCATTGGCCGCTGCTTTGGAACCTTTGCGTATGGCGAATGCGCAGGCGGGGGATGAGCTGTACCAATGGGAGTTCTTAAGCTGGGACGGCTCTCCTGTAAGTGCGAGTAACTATATGACTACTGCGCCCACCATTAGTTTAGATCAAGTAAAATCACTTGATGTATTGTTGGTTGTAGCTGGAATTAATGTAGCGTCTTACGGTAATGATAAGTTTTTTGCCTGGTTACGCCAAGCTGCTCGCCAAGTAGATATGTTGGGGTCTACATCCACTGGGTCTTTGTTACTGGCCAAGGCAAAATTATTGCGTCATAAAACTTGCACCATTCACTGGGAGTATGTGGATAGTTTTCGTGAGCAATTTCCAGACGTATGGATGAGTGGTGAATTGTATGAATTTGACGGTAGCTTATTTACTTGTTCTGGAGGTTCGGCTGGTTTAGACATGATGTTGCAAATAATCGCTGATCAACACGGTTATGAGTTGGCTTTATTAGTAGCGGAGCAATATATGCATCCACATATTCGCCCCCCTCATCAAGATCAGAGAATGCGCTTGCAATCGCGCTTAAATATCAATAATCCACGCTTAATTAAAGCTATTGATATTATGCGTCAAAACTTAGAAGTGCCGCTGACTTGTCAAGAGTTGGCCGACGCCTCTAATATGTCTGCGCGGCAAATGGAACGCTTATTTAAGCAGCATTTACAGCAAAGTCCGGGACAATATTATTTGCACTTGCGGTTAGAAAAAACGCAACAATTATTGCGCCAGTCCAGCTTGTCAGTATTACAAATTGCTACAGCTTGTGGTTTTAGCTCTACTTCTTACCTTGCACGTTGTTACCAAAAGAAGTACTCCTGTTCACCAAGGCAAGAAAGAGCACGTAATAGTAATCGCTAATAGTTATTATATGCCCCTGTTATATGCTGGTATATGGTGTTTTCTCGCTAGTTTTACGGCCGTTAAAGCCGTATAATTATGGCCGTTAAAAATACCTTTTTTTGTATTTAATTGTTTAGTTTATTCTATAGGAGTTCTATTGCTCATGTTCGAATCGCTGCGCGCTGTGCCTGCTGATCCCATCCTTAACTTGTCGGTTCTGTACCGCCAAGATACTAGCCCTAATAAAGTAGATTTAGGTGTAGGTGTGTACAAAGATGAGACCGGACATACAGCCATTATGGAAGCAGTGTCACGGGCAGAAGAGCGGCTCTTAACGGAAGAAGATACCAAAACATACGTTGGCATGGCGGGGTCAAAGCGGTTTTGTGATTTATTAGCTCAGATGACCTTAGGTGCAGACCACAATGTATTAGCAGATAATCGTGTTGCTGTAGCACAAACTCCAGGTGGCAGTGGCGCTTTACGTGTCTTAGGTGAGTTCATTAATGTTGCTAAGCCAGGCGCAACAATATGGGTGGGTAATCCTACGTGGGCTAACCACATTCCTGTAATGACCAGTGCAGGCCTTACGGTGAAGCAGTACCCATACTACAACCCTGAAACTCGTGGGGTAGATTTCGACGCCATGATGGCGGCCTTAGAAGCCGATACACATGCTGGTGACGTGGTTTTATTACACGGTTGTTGCCATAACCCTTCCGGTGCTGATTTAAACTTAGAGCAATGGCAAGCTATGGCAGATTTGATCAAAGCCAAAGGTTTATTGCCTTACGTGGATATTGCCTACCAAGGCCTTGGTGAAGGTATAGATGAAGATGCGGCTGGCCTGCGTTTGATGGCTAACACAGTGCCAGAAATGGTAATCGCTAGTTCTTGTTCTAAGAACTTTGGTTTATATCGAGAGCGTACTGGTACGGCAATTATTATTGCTGCTACCGCAGAGCAAGCAAACTTAGCTCAAAGCCAAATGAACAGTGTGATTCGTTCCAACTATTCTATGCCGCCTTCCCATGGGGCTATGGTGGTTGAAACTATTTTGTCAGACCCAAAACTTAAGCAAATGTGGCGTGATGAATTAAAAACCATGCGTAAGCGTATTAAAGACCTACGTAGCCAATTGGTTGATGCTATTAAAGCTGAGGGCGTAGAGCAAGACTTTAGCTTCATCGAACGTCAAAATGGCATGTTCTCCTTTTTAGGAGTTAATGCTAAGCAAGTTGATAAGCTTGTCAACGAGCATAGTGTGTATTTGGTAGGTTCAAGCCGCATTAACCTGGCAGGTCTAAATCAACACAACATTGCATATGTGGCTAAGTCTATCGCTGCGGTGCTGTAATTCGCCAGTTATGACTAACCCTTTTCAAGAGTTCGGCAAACAGCAAGGGGAGGCCCTGTTGTTTGCTCATGCGAACGGCTTTCCACCCCGTACTTACACTGCTTTATTTACAGAGTTAGGCAAAAATTACCGTATTATCGCCCCTCACCTTCGGCCTTTATGGCAAGATCTCAAAGAATTTAAATCCAGCGCTAGTAACCGTGCCGTATGGCAACACATGGCACAGGATCAGAATGACTTTATAGAACAACATCAATTAGCTCCGGTTACCTATGTGGGCCACTCTATGGGTGCAAATGTTGGCGTATTGGCAGCTCAGTTAAAGCCCCATTTATATCGCCAGCTCATTCTTGTAGAACCTGTGTTTTTACGACAAACTATTACTCGTATTATTCGCTTGAGCCCTCAACTACTGATTAATAAAGCGCCCATCGTTACTAAGGCTTTAGGGCGGCCCGATCACTGGGATAATCTGCAGCAAGCGTTTGATTTTCACCGTAAAAAACGAGTATTTTCAGGCCTTACTGATGAGATTTTGTGGCATTACATTGAAGCTGCAGTAGTACCAGGCAAAGCGGGTGTAGTGCTACTCTATAGTAAGTATTGGGAAGCATTAATGTACGGCAGCGTACCTAATGTTTGGCCTAATTTAACCGCGTAGCGTAAATCTCGGGGGCTTGCCCCCGAGCTGGATAGCGTACAATGGCCTTTGGCCATTGTGGGGTATCCAACTTATGGAGCTACAAAGAAATACGCACCATGTTTTTCG
>Ga0114995_10002229_pt1 | contig 13425 bp, 13 predicted proteins | sample ArcticOcean_MG_C_11_FD_87038 | JGI IMG/M metagenome (GOLD analysis project Ga0114995, IMG submission 87038) | Marine microbial communities from western Arctic Ocean - ArcticOcean_MG_CB2_154 | ecosystem: Environmental > Aquatic > Marine > Oceanic | place: Arctic Ocean: Canada Basin | collected... | reverse complement strand
TGCAACTCACGATTCAGATCCTGTGCAGCCCCTTCGTGGTCGGCACTAGCGGTATTTTCACCTGCCATTACTCCCATTCCAAAGCCCCTTTCTTCCATTCGTAAGCGAACCCAATTGTCAGTACAGCGAGAAACACCATCATCGACCAAAACCCTAACATACTGATATCTTTAAAAGCAACTGCCCAAGGGAATAGAAAGGCAATCTCAAGATCAAAAATAATGAATAAAATTGCAACCAAATAAAAGCGAACATCAAATTTCATCCGAGCATCGTCAAATGCATTAAAACCACACTCATAAGCTGATACTTTTTCAGGGTCTGGGTTGCGAACAGCAAGCACAGCTGCCGCTAAAAGCAGCACAACACCCAATCCAATCGCCACAGCAAGAAGCATCAAAATAGGTAGGTAATCCTGCGCAATATTTTCCAAGTATACTCCTTATCTGCACCACCTTCGGCACATTTAGAGTAAGGTAGTACGCCTAGCGTCCAAAAGGGTCAACGCCCCGATTGCGCAATCCTGCCTGTTGTTTATGAAATTCCCGTAACCTCATCGGGACTAGGCAGCCAGGGAGAAGCGGATTTGTCAAAGAAGGCTGCAATGCCCTGCGTTGCTTCAAGGCTTTCCCACTGCAAAATAAGAGCTGATATGGTCATTTCAATTACTTCCGTGTCAATCTTTGGACCTAAGGCACGGGCTAACGCTTTTGCCGCACCAACAGCACCAGGCGCGCAACTTAAATACGGCTCGACTTCTGCCGCAACAGCAGTACTTAGTTGCTCCGCAGGTACCACATAAGCCAACAAACCAAACCGTTCTGCCTCCACTGCCGTAAACATACGCGATGACATAAACACCTGCCGCGCAAAGGCTTCACCCATACGGGCTATTACATAAGGGCCTATCGTGGCCGGAATCAGACCCAATTTAGTCTCCATAAGCCCCATTAAAGCTCCCTCAACTCCAACAGCCACATCACAGATCGATGCCAAACCCACACCACCTCCAAAAGCATTGCCATGAATGCCACCAATCACCGCTTGCGGCAAAGTATTCCAAGCATAAAGCATCATTGCCAAAGAACGTGCGCCCACGGCACGCGAGGTAGCGTCAGCCATCATTTGTGCCTGCATCCATCTCAAATCACCGCCCGCACAAAAGCTTTTTCCTCTAGCCAGCAGCACCACGACCCGCACATCGCTTTGACGAAGCTCTGCTGCCATAGAGGTCAGGTCTGCTATCATTTCCTCGGACATCGCATTGTGTTTTTCAGGACGATTCAGCCAAACCGTACACACACCACGTGCATCCGTCTGGCTTTGGAGTGTGTCAAAATGCATATCTCAACGTCCTACAATCTTGCGCGCTAGTTGTGCCACATTAGCCAACGCAATGCGGTCAGGGTTCCCTAAGATATCATAACCCTTTTCTATTAAATGGTCATAGACCTTTTCTGTATCCACATTGCCCTTGGCACCCGGCGCATAGGGACAACCACCAAGCCCAGCAATTGAGGCATCAAAGATTCTCAATCCATAATCTAACGAAACATCAATATTGGCTAAAGCAAGCCCTGAAGTATCATGATAATGACCAGCCAAAATTTTAGTTGGTACCACTTGCACCACCGCTTCTAGCATTTTCCCCACGTGCTCGGGCTGTGCAGTGCCAATGGTGTCACCCAAGGACACCTCATCGCAGCCTGCAATGTACAACATCTCAGCCAAACGCGCGACTTCAGAAGAATCAACCACACCATCATAGGGGCATTCGGTTACGCAGGATATATAGCCACGCAGAGCTACTCTAGCAGAAGTGTTGTGCTTAAACTCTACAATCAAGGCTTTGACACGTTCACAGGCTCCAGCCAAAGAAATATTTGTATTTGCCCTGTTAAAACCCTCAGTGGCGGCAATAAACATGCAAACACCTTGGACAGGCGTCAGTAAAGCATCTTGCAAGCCCCGTTTATTTGGAGCTAATGCATACAGCTTGGCAACATTTGGCATAATGCCAGCTACAACCTTGGCGCCATCCGCCATTTGTGGCACCCACTTTGGGCTGACAAAACTGGCACATTCAATCCGTGGAAGGCCAGCACGGGCTAAACCCTCAGCCAGTGCAACTTTATCGGCTACAGAAATAAAAACTGACTCATTCTGCAGGCCATCACGAGGGCCAACTTCAAAAATTTCAACAATTTTAGACATTAATTAGCCTCTGAAAGCGGCACTATCACCGCCATAACTTGCCCCGCATCCACCTGCATATTTTCTATCACAGTAATTTGTTGCACCTGTCCCACATCGGCCGCCCGCAAAGTATGTTGCATTTTCATAGCCTCAAGTACAACAATAGGATCACCCTGAGCTACTTCTTGGCCCAAACTTACAAACACCTGCTTGACCAAACCTGGCATGGGCGCAGTAATAGCCCCATCACTTTTTACGAAGGCCGTACGGTCTAGTGGATCAGGACAGTCAAACACCCTCATTTTTGTGGTAAACAAATATACTTTGCGCGCGGCAAAAACTGTAGCAATCTGACGCGCTCCTACAACACACCACCCTTGTGCAACAAGATGCAATAACACAATCGTACCATCTACCTCAACTGAGGCTAGCGCACCTTGCAAGCTTACGTAGATTAGTTTTGTCTCATCTTGGCAAAGTAAGACCACCTGTTGCCGCGATGGTGTGAAAATACTAAAGCCCTGAAACTCTAGTTCTTGCGCTAGATTGGACAGCTCCATCGATACAAGTGCCGCCAAAGCCCATTCTTGCGGGCTTGGGGGCGTAACTTCGATCAAGGCCTGCAAGTCGCGTCCAATAAGTCCAGTATCAAATTTTCCAAAATTAAATTCAGGATGTTGCAACAGCGCAATTAAAAAATCACGGTTAGTTTTTACACCAGCTATTTGTGTCAACTTCAGTCCGCGTAGGAGCCGCTTCAAAGCCGTCGCCCGATCAGGGCCCGTCGCTATCAACTTTGCAATCATCGGATCATAAAATGGGCTGACTAAATCACCAGTTTGAACACCAGTTTCAACCCGCAACCCTGGACCAAAGATCAGATGATGCAAGGTCCCAATAGAGGGTAAAAATTCCACTTGGGGATCTTCCGCATATAATCGCACCTCGATAGAATGCCCTTGAGACAAAATCTCAGGTTGGGTCTTTGGAAGTTTTTCACCAGCGGCAACGCGTAACTGCCAAGCCACGAGATCCAGACCTAAAGTTTCCTCAGTGACGGGATGTTCCACCTGCAACCTTGTATTCATCTCCATGAAATAGAAACTATCCACGCTCAAAGGTCTGCTGCCGTCGACGATGAATTCGATAGTGCCTGCACTACTGTACCCAATCGCTTCAGCAGCCCGCACTGCCGCACTGCCCATGGCATCCCGCACCGCATCAGGCATGTATGGGGCGGGTGCCTCCTCCACTATCTTTTGGTGCCGGCGTTGCAACGAGCAGTCGCGTTCATAAAGATGAATACAAGACTGACCATCACCAAACACTTGGATTTCAATATGACGGGGGTTCGGAATAAACTTCTCGATCAAAACCCGATCATTGCCAAAGGCACTTCGACCTTCTGATTGTGCAGCAGTCAAATATACCTCAAAGTCACTCGCCTGCTCGACTAAGCGCATGCCCTTGCCACCACCGCCTGCAACCGCTTTGATCAAAACTGGATAACCAATCTCTTCAGCCGCCTGTCGCAGCACGTTCAATGATTGATCAGCTTTATGATATCCTGGCACAACTGGTACTTTCGCGTTGCGCATCAATATTTTAGCATTATCTTTTAGGCCCATCGCCCGAATGGCAGAAGGAGGCGGTCCAACCCATATCAGACCTGCGTCCAGCACGGCTTGGGCAAAATTCGGATCTTCAGACAAAAATCCATACCCAGGGTGAATTGCATCCACTCCACGCTCTTGCCCTGCGGCAATGATATCCGCCCCGCGCAAATAGCTTTCTTCAGGGGTATTACCGCCCAAATGAAAAACTTCATCACAGGCTAAGACATGGATGGCACGCGCATCCGCAACTGAAGCAATTGCCAAGGTTTCAATTCCCATCTCCGAGGCAGTGCGGGCGATGCGGCAAGCGATCTCACCTCTGTTCGCAATTAGAAGTTTACGGATCATCACAGCTCACTTTCCGCGCGATAGCTGCGGTAGCGACGACGAAATATGAAATTGGGGCGATCGCCCTCAAACATATAAAAACATACAACCACAGTCACCAAAGCGTTGATGAGATCATAATATTGTCCAGGACTGATCACAATAGTACCAAAGCCCGCGGCCTGAATAAAAAAACGAATGAGGAAGATTAACGGCAAAAATAATGCTACTAAATAGGCTAGGCGATTGCGAACCACCAAACCTGCCCCAGCTGCAAATAATAGTAAACCATAAGCCAAACGGAGTAAGGATGCGCTGCTGCCAAGTACAATTTCCAATCCGCCCACGCAGACAAACCAAAGGCAGATCAGCCAAATTACAGGGGGGAAGCGGCCCTTGGCGTGACTGCGCACCTGCGCCTCACTCGGGTAAACCCAATGGCGGCCAAAGCTGTCAGGCTGGGTCAGAACTGTATCACATTCGCTATTCATTATTACATCCTAAAGACGCCAAATTTTGTTTCTGCAATAGGCGCGTTTAACGCAGCACGCAGCGACAATGCCAAAACCTTGCGGCTGTCACGTGGATCGATCACACCGTCATCCCAAAGCCGCGCACTAGCATAGAGAGGGTCAGATTGCGTCTGGAACATATCTAATGTTGGCTGCTTAAAGGCCGCCTCTTCCTCGGAACTCCAGCTGTCTCCAGCGCGTTCAATGGCATCCCGTTTGACTGTGGCTAAAACACCAGCCGCCTGTGGTCCGCCCATGACCGCAGTGCGTGAGGTCGGCCAAGTCCACAAAAACCGCGGCTGAAATGCCCGTCCAGCCATCCCATAATTGCCCGCGCCATAGCTGCCTCCAACAATCATTGTAATCTTAGGAACTGCAGTACACGCCACCGCAGTCACCATTTTAGCACCATGGCGCGCAATGCCCTCGTTCTCGTATTTTTGTCCCACCATAAATCCAGTTATGTTTTGCAAAAAAACCAATGGTGTTTTTCTTTGGCTACACAACTCAACAAAATGCGCACCTTTTTGGGCTGCTTCAGAGAACAGCACACCATTGTTGGCCACGATCCCCACTGGGATGCCTTCAATATGGGCAAATCCTGTCACTAATGTCGTCCCAAACCGAGCCTTAAATTCATCAAGCTTGCTGCCATCCACAACCCGCAAAATAACCTCACGGATATCATAAGGAGTAGTAAGGTCTGCAGGTACAACATCGAACAGATTGCCCATGCCAGACATAGGCGCCACCCCCGTAAGAGAAGGCTGAGGTATCACCGGTTGCAAATGCCGCAAAGCTTCCCGCGCCAAAGCTAAAGCATGCGCATCATCTTCCGCTAAATAATCTGCCACGCCAGACAGGCGTGTGTGCACATCGCCACCGCCCAAATCTTCCGCTGTAACAATTTCACCAGTGGCTGCCTTGACCAATGGAGGGCCCGCTAAGAATATAGTGCCCTGCTCTTTTACTATGATCGATACATCAGCCATTGCAGGAACGTATGCCCCACCCGCCGTACAAGAGCCCATCACCACAGCAATCTGGGCAATGCCCATGGCTGACATTTGGGCTTGATTATAGAAAATCCGACCAAAATGGTCCCTGTCTGGAAAAACTTCGTCTTGATTGGATAAGTTGGCCCCACCACTGTCCACCAAAGAAACAACAGGCAGCTTACAATCTTGTGCAATTTCTTGAGCACGAAGGTGTTTTTTCACAGTCAGGGGGTAATATGTCCCCCCCTTAACCGTAGCATCATTACAAATTACCATAACATCTCGGCCATGCACCTGCCCAATGCCTACAATTAGACCCGCGCAGGGAGAAGCACCATTATACATACCGTGCGCGGCCGTGGCGCCAATTTCCAGAAATGAACTTCCAGGGTCCAACAAATTGGACACACGGTCACGCGGTAGCATCTTGCCCCGACCTTCGTGCCGAGCACGTGATTGTTCACCGCCACCCTGAGCGGCTACAAAGGCCGCCTGTCGCACACGCTCAAGAGCTGCAAGATGAACGTCGCGGGGATTAGGTGACATTTGATCATTCACTTTAGAAGCTCCTAATCTTTCACTACGCAATATTCAGCCGTAGACCGACCTTCCAAACAGGCCGCATATTCCCCTGTCAGACCTGCAAGCTCAGTGATTTGGCAGCCCAACTGTTTGGCCGCCACTAAGGGGTTGTCCATTGAACCCTCCCCAGCTTGGCATTTTTGGGATACATAGTTGATCCATCCACTTAAAATTTTAGCAAGATCTTCCGCAGATTTTAAAGTGATCGCGTCCGTCACATCAGACTGCAACAGCCGCATGCTACCAGTCCACTCCACCCGCTGGAGCTCCAAACAGGAAACATGAGCCTCAGAGCCAACCTCATCTTCCAAACAAGGTGCAAAAATAAGCGCCAAACATTGGTTCCAAGTTGTGTTATCCCCCATATTCTCCAGACAGGCCATTGAGTTGATATGCCCTTGCGGCAGTGCACTTTGGGCCTGTGCCGCCCCACAAAATATCGAAAAAATTAAGGTGATTAAAAATTTATTCATAACATTTTTCCCATTAATTCACGGCCAACCAACATGCGACGGATTTCACTAGTGCCTGCACCAATCTCCATCAATTTTGCATCCCTAAACAATCTCGCTACAGGTGCATCATTCAAAAAGCCTGCACCCCCCAAAGCTTGCACCGCTTGATGTGCTTGCTTCATTGCTTCTTCACTGGCGTAAAGACAACACGCAGCAGCGTCCTGGCGGGTCACTTCGCCACGATCACAGGCCTTGGCCACCTCATAGACGTATGCGCGCGCTGAGTTCATCGCCGTATACATATCGGCAATTTTGCCCTGCATGAGCTGAAAGTTTCCAATTGGTTGTCCAAATTGTTTGCGTTCCGCCACATAAGGCATCACCTCATCCAAACAGGCGGCCATAATGCCAAGACCAATTCCAGCCAAAACCACACGCTCATAATCAAGCCCAGACATCAAAACCTTGGCCCCAGCCCCCTCCTGTAGCAGCACGTTTTCAAATGGCACTTCTACATTTTCAAAAATTAATTCAGCCGTATTTGAGCCACGCATGCCCAACTTGTCAAAATGCGCACTGGTGGAAAACCCAACCATGTCGCGCTCAATTAAAAACGCAGTCAGGCCGCGCGACCCAGAATCAGGATTTGTTTTGGCATAAACCACCACAACATCCGCATCAGGACCGTTGGTAATCCAAAACTTATTACCATTAAGCAGATAGTAGCCATTGCGCTTTTCTGCGCGCAAACTCATCGAAATAACATCAGAGCCCGCACCAGCCTCACTCATGGCCAATGCGCCTACATGATCGCCAGAAACAAGTTTAGGTAAATATTTTTGTTTTTGCTCTGCGGTGCCGTTCAATCGAATCTGATTCACGCAAAGATTGGAATGGGCGCCATAAGACAGGCTCACGCTAGCCGAGGCTCGCGCTATCTCTTCAATCACAACTGTGTGGGCTAAGTAGCCAAGGCCAACGCCACCAAATTCCTCTTCAACCGTCACACCTAAAACACCAATGTCACCCATAGACTTCCAAAGATGTTCTGGAAAGTCATTACTGCGATCCAGTTCACCAGCAAGTGGTTTGATCTGGTCCTGCGCGAAGCGATGCACATGCTCTTGAAGTGCATGGATATCCTCACCTAGGTCAAAACGCATTGAAGCTGTAAACATAGTAGATCCCTTTATTGAACGCTTGTTCATTTTTTGCAAATTTAAAGACTATTGTCTAGCCTCAGGGCGAGCCCGCTGCTAATAGCCCTAGCCCCGCTCGTTTATATCAAACACCAGCGCCACTCCCTTGCTGATAATTCAAGCTACCATAGAGCAATCTTCGAGTGAGAAGGTCAGGGCAAACGCATATCCATAATACCTTGCAACACACGGTCGCTTGCGGGCATCGGTGTACTGAGCACATAGGTCCAGCTGTCGTATCGGCTGGTAAAGCCGACTTGATCAGAGGCGCCAAACCTACCATATTAGCCAAGATGCTATCGACCACATGATAGCGGGTATTCCACGCCCGACACTGGCTTTCCAACTGACACAATTGTGGACGTAAAATAGCCGCACGGAGATTGTCCATGCGGCCAGAAATATTTGGGGTTACCAAACGGATGGCATCAAAAGCCGCTGGCGGTGGCCCTGCCCAGTGTTTTCCATCGACCATATAGCTACCCGACAACAGAATAGCGCGGGCCATAATCTCATCGTCATTACAAATTAAGAGCCCACCCCCAACGGAATTTACGTGATTGTAAGTCTGACAAGAATAGCAACCAATAACCCCTCAACGCCCGGACCAAATATTACCCCATTTGGCACCAATAATATGGGCACAGTCTTCAATGACCAATAAGTTATGAGCCCGTGCCAGTGCCATCAAAGCATCCATATCAACGATATGTCCACGCATGTGTGACAGCATTAACACATCGGCTTGATGGGCTTTGGTAACCAGATCATCGAGATCAATTACTTAGCCCTCTGCGACCCCCACAAAGACAGCTTCCGCTCCTACAGACGCAATCGCCCCCGATACAGGAGCTAATTTGAAAGCATTGGTCAGCACTTTATCACCGGACTTAACTCCAACCACGCGCAAGGCCGCTACCAAAGCATACCCACCTGATGCCACCGCAAGGCGATATTTAGCACCTACTTGGGCGGCAAATTCCTTCCCAAGCATCGCAGCCTCTACCGCCTCACCCTCCGACTCATTATAATGGTGAATCCGTACATGTTGTAGCACGGCTAAAGCCGCAGCAATGCCCTCGTCCAGGATAAGTTCTTGCTGGGTTAAATTACCGATAAATACATCATTCACATTGTAGGTAATGGGCTTGGTGGCTACAAAGGCAATAGTGTTTACAGCGGGATGTCGCAAACTATTAAAAAATTGCTGAACCCCAAATCAAGCAGATGAAAACAGACCCACAAACCATTTCAAATATCACAGATATTTATGATTTGTTATTTCAGCCAATCAGCTGAGCTACCAAATCAGGCAAGTCAGCAAAGTCTTGCAATAAGGCAGCAGGTGCCAGTGAGGCCATATCAGCGCCACTGGGGCCAAAGGTCACCAGCACCGACGGTACACCTGCATTGGACGCAGTGCTGCGATCAGTTATGGTATCCCCAATCAAGCAAGCGCGACTTCGATCCCCACCTGCACGGTCCACTGCCTCCCAAAACGGCGCAGGGTTAGGTTTGCGCACTGGCAAAGTATCTGCACCTACCAATGCATCAAAAACCTCTGTGGCCCCAAGCGCCTTGATCAGCTGGACGGCCAAACTTTCAGGCTTATTAGTACAGATAGAGACCGCAAAGCCTGCAGTACTGAGTGCAGCGACCGCCGCCAAAGCACCGGGATAAAACACAGTTAACGATGCAATATCTTGGCCATAAGCCTGCAATAAAATAGGATATTGACGATCAACCTCCGACATATCCTGCCAGCCAACCCGTTCAAACCCAGCGGTCAACATGGCCCGCCCGCCCCGCAACGCAATTCCACTATCGTTGGGCGCATTCAGAATTTCACCTAAGCCAAGACCTATAAAACACGCATTTGCAGCCTTCAGTAAATCGCCACTAGTGTCTGCGAGCGTGCCATCGAGATCAAAAACTACGCAGGGTTTGAGCATATTATCGCCTCTTTTGTTACGCATTTTGGCAACCAGCATAATTGCACATAAACGCTTGTCGAATTCCCTTATACCCTTAAAAGGACTTAATCGTTTAATAAAGGACTTAGATCCCACTATGAGTATTGCTCTCGTCATCTTAGCCGCTGGAAAAGGCGCGCGGATGCAATCTGATTTACCCAAAGTATTACACGAAATTGCCGGCGCTCCAATGCTAGTACATGCCATGATGGCAGGTCAGTCACTGGCCCCTGAACGCTGTATCATCATCGCAGGTCATGGTGCAGACGCGGTGGCTGGCGTAGCTATAAATCAAAATTCTGACGTAGAAATAATTATCCAATCTGAACAATTAGGCACTGGCCATGCGGTGGATCAAGCCCGAGCGTCCTTGGCTGACTTTGATGGTAATGTCATCGTCCTTTATGGTGACACACCCCTTATTAAGACCGAGACTTTGATAGCATTAAACAATAGTCTCTCCGACTCGGAGCTCTCTGTGCTTGGATTTGAAGCAAAAGATCCCGGTCCCTATGGCCGGCTGATCACGGATCACGACAATTTGCAGCGTATTGTGGAATTCAAAGACGCCTCTGACGCAGAAAAATCAATTACCCTATGTAACAGCGGTGTGATGGCAGTGGCAGGGCCATTACTGTTCAAATTACTTTCAGAAATTGATAATAAAAATTCTTCGGGCGAGTATTACCTGACCGATATTGTGGCTAAAGCCGTAGCCCATGAGGCTCCCTGCAAAGTTGTGCGCTGTTTCGAAACGGAGGCGCTTGGCATCAATAGCAGGGTTGAACTGGCCCAAGCCGAACATACATTCCAAACCCGTCGCAGAAATGAGGCTTTGGAAAACGGCATTACCATGCCCGATCCTAAAAGCGTTCATTTTTCCTACGATACGTTTATTGGCCGTGATTCTATTGTAGAGCAAAACGTGATTTTTGGCCCTGGAGTGACAGTCGAAACTGGGTCACGCATTAGAGCATTTTCGCATTTAGAGGGCGCACATGTCTCTCGCGGCTGCGTGGTGGGTCCATATGCTCGCCTGCGCCCGGGATCAGAGTTAGCCGAGGATGTCAAAATTGGAAATTTTGTTGAGATAAAAGGGAGTCTCTTGGCCGAAGGATCAAAGGTAAATCACCTCTCGTATATAGGTGATGCAACAGTGGGTGCCCGCGCAAATATTGGAGCTGGAACAGTTACTTGCAACTATGACGGCGTGATGAAACATCATACAATCATCGGTGAAGATGCCTTTATTGGCTCAAATACTATGCTGGTTGCACCAGTGTCCGTGGGTCAAGAGGCCATGACAGCTAGCGGCTCAGTGATTGTCCGCGACGTCCCCAGCGGCGACCTAGCCATCGGCCGCGCCAAGCAAGAAAATAAGACCTGGTTAGCGGTAAAGCTGATGAAAAAATTGCGTGCCCTCAAAGCCACAAAAAAGGAATAACAATATGTGTGGAATAGTCGGGGTATTAGGAAAACACCAGGTGGCCCCAATTTTGGTAGAAGCACTTAAACGTCTGGAATATCGCGGCTATGATAGCGCAGGGATTGCCACGGTAAACAACGGCACTCTGGAACGAAGGCGTGCTGTAGGTAAACTGGTACACCTTTCAGATCTCTTGGTGCATGAGCCCCTGGCCGGAAAGTCCGGTATTGGCCACACACGCTGGGCCACTCATGGCGTCCCCTCTACAAGAAACGCCCATCCGCATCAAGCGGGGCCTGTAGCTGTAGTTCATAATGGTATTGTTGAAAACTTCAAAGAGCTGCGCGATGAACTGGCTAAATCAGGCCTTTATCATAAGACCGACACTGATACTGAAACCGTAGCACTTTTAGCGCAACATTATCTATCTCAGGGCGATAGCCCGCGTCTGGCTGCTCAAAAAACAGTTGCCCGCTTAGAAGGAGCCTTTGCTTTGGCCTTTCTTTTTCACGGCGAAGAAGACCTAATGATTGCGGCTCGGAAAGGATCACCACTGGCAATCGGTCACGGTGACGGCGAAATGTATGTGGGCTCTGATGCTATTGCATTGGCACCATTAACAGATCGTATCAGCTATATGGATGAGGGGGACTTTGCCGTTCTTACTCGAGACTCTCTCGAAATTACTGATAAAAATAATAAATTAGTCAACCGAGATATCCGTAAAATTACAATTGATTCAGCCCGTATTGATAAGGCTGGCTACAAGCACTTCATGGCCAAAGAGATTGCCGAGCAGCCTTCGGTACTTACAAACACTCTACAGAACTACATCAGTGCAGATGATAAAAATATTGAGTTGCCTAGCAATGATATTAATTTAGGCAAGATCGAACGATTGACCATAGTAGCCTGTGGCACTGCCTTTTATGCGGCGTTGACTGCCAAATATTGGTTTGAAAAAATTGTCCGGATACCCGTAGAAGTGGATGTGGCATCCGAATTTCGCTATCGTGAGCCACCCGTGACCCCCGGAACCACAGCTATCTTTGTAAGTCAATCAGGCGAAACTGCAGACACTTTGGCAGCGCTTCGCTACATGGCTCTTAAAGGTGCTACAATTTTATCTGTGGTAAATGTGCCAGAAAGCTCAATTGCCAGAGAGAGTGACTTAGTTTTGCCCTCATATGCAGGTATTGAGATTGGTGTGGCTTCCACCAAAGCCTTCACTGCACAACTCACCGTTCTAGCCTTACTGGCCGTCAAAATTGCTCACGCTAAGGACGTAATAAATGATATTCAGTATCAGGGATATATCACAGATTTAAATTGTATTCCTCGATTGATCAGTCAAGCTTTGAGCATTGATGTAGCCGTACAAAAAGTGGCCCTAAAATTGGCTACAGCGCAAGATATAATTTTTTTGGGAAGGGGTTCGATGTATCCTCTCGCCATGGAAGGCGCATTAAAATTAAAAGAGATCAGCTATATACATGCTGAAGGTTATCCATCTGGAGAGCTAAAACATGGGCCAATTGCGCTAATCGACAAAAAAGTCCCAGTTGTGGTTTTAGCGCCTATGGATGCGTTGTTCGAAAAATCAGTATCCAACATGCAAGAAGTAATGGCCCGCGCGGGCAAGGTTTTGCTGCTGTCCTGCCAACAAGGATTAAACGCCGCATCGGATGGAACTTGGGCGACAATCAGTATGCCGGCGGCACCTGAGTTGATCACACCAATAATTTATGCTGTCCCCGCGCAGCTGTTGGCATATTATACTGCAGTTGCAAAAGGTACTGATGCCGATCAACCTCGCAATTTGGCTAAATCCGTAACTGTGGAATAAATCTTTAAAATATGATAATTATCGACTTAGATTCTGCTAACCGTAGTTCTATCAAATCAAAATCTATGTATAGCAAAATATAACACCTCTAAGGAGACTATGTCAGCACAGAGGGTGGACGTTTAGGCTCTATTAATACATCTAGGACCATCAGTATGGTTGCTCGAGAACGACAAGGCCAGTGTACCACTGCCTGATCCTCGTAAACACTAAAAGGCGGAAAATACATGCTACTCGAAGATGCAATTGCTGCTCTGCAAATCCACGAGGTGCCAGGTAAAGCCACTCAGATGCG
>Ga0114995_10002225_pt1 | contig 13433 bp, 15 predicted proteins | sample ArcticOcean_MG_C_11_FD_87038 | JGI IMG/M metagenome (GOLD analysis project Ga0114995, IMG submission 87038) | Marine microbial communities from western Arctic Ocean - ArcticOcean_MG_CB2_154 | ecosystem: Environmental > Aquatic > Marine > Oceanic | place: Arctic Ocean: Canada Basin | collected... | reverse complement strand
CTGGAACTTGGTCCAACGACAACAGCACCAAGAAAGTTTTCACTTGAGCTGAATATGACCAAAGCTAAAACAGAATCCCTGGGTCAGAAACTGTATTAGTAGAGGGCATATATGGCGTTCTTGCTATACAGAAACTGTACTCCCTTATATAGTCATACCTATAGCTATTAAATGATCAATAGAAAAGGCAAGTTATCAATGATTAAAAAGTCACAAACAATTAAAACTAGTTTGGAGATAACACCAAAGCCTGACAGCCCAATAATGAAGCTTATCGAACAAACAGGTATCAAAGGCATTGTTCCTGATGTAGTGAAGGCAATAATGAGTCCCTTAATCAACCTAATTGCTAATCGAGATGGTGATGATGTTGGCAGCCCACTTAATAAATCTATAACGCTCATCGCAGCATCTGATCCTAAAAACCAATCTGAACTCATGCTCGCGACACAATTGGCTATGGCCTTCATCACCTTAGGCAAAAGCACACAGCTATTAGATCAAAACTACAAAGACGTTAAAACGATCAACAGCCTCGGCAATCTATACACCAAGTTATAACGATTAGGCATAGACCAGATCAACACCCTTGAGCGCATGAAGGGCAAAGGCCAGCAAAAAATAATTGTTGAAAAGGTGAATATTGAGGCTGGTGGTTAAGCTGCTATCGGAGTTTACGAGGGGGGTGGGGTGAATGTTAAAAAAGGACTATAAAGTCCATGTAGCGGCTAATCAGTTTGACCTAAACACCTTGCCCATTTGTGGGCCTAAAACACGCTCAGGAGGCCTATGCAAGTACAAGGGCACATTCGTAATGGGCGATGTAAGCGCCACGGTGGGGACTCTACAGGGCCTATTAACCAAGCCCTTGGAAAGAACCATCACCGCCATGTACATGGCCTTAGAACTAAAGAAATTATCGCCATGCGCAAGCTGTTAGCAGAGATGACAAAGTCATTAAAAGATCTAGTACAGCGAGTCTAATAATGAGCGGCCTCAACAACCCTCGATAGCCATCACCAATACTGCCGTACAAATGGTTTTTAGCATTAGAGCAAGATGGCTCACCTACTCTTTTTAGGGATGAAGAAAACATGAGCTCTTTTGGCCTCATAAATTGGGGAAAGAGTGAGAGCAACCCCGATGGCCTGCCTATAGGCTTAACTAAAGACATGGGCATATATGGCGTAGAACCAAAGTTGGGAATGAACTGTGGAGCCTGCCACGTATCCCAAGCCACAGTTAATGGCAAAAAGTTACTTATTGATGGTGGCGCATCTCATTTTGATTTTGGTGCATTCATGATTGCTTTATTAAAGTCTATGGACAGTACTTATCAAGATAAAGATAAATTTGAAGAATTTGCTAAAAATGTTGGTGGTGAGTATATAGCTCAAGAAGATATTGAACAACTTCATGCCAGATTTAGGGGCGTGTTGGAAAAACGTCAGGACTGGCACATTAGAAATAATATGACAGTGGTTCCTGGCCCAGGCCGAGTGGACGCATTAAATATTATTATGAATCAAACCAATGCGCATATGCTATCCAGACCTGAAAATGCTCGTCCTGTGGATGCCCCTGTAAGCCTGCCGTTTTTATGGGACGCACCTTATTTGGATTATGTTCAATATAATGCAGTTGTTCCAAATGCAGGTCCTGGTGCTATAGGGCGAAATATTGGACAAGTTTTAGGTGTGTTTGGCGAAGTATCTATTATTGACGCTACATTACCTATCGGTTATTCATCTTCGGTGAACGTGAAAGTCTTACAAGATCTAGAAGGGACAATGCAAAACCTATATGCGCCAAGTTGGAACGAAGGTGTAGCAAAGGGGGTGCTCCCAAAATTAGATTCAAAACTACTTAAGTCAGGTGAGCAAATATATAATGATAACTGCTCATCGTGTCACCAAGTTATTGAACCCAAAAAACATGGCGATCTAGCGTCGATTATAGTATCCCAAATTCCTTTGAACGAAATTGGTACTGATCCAACTGCAGCCCTTAGTTTTGTTCAGCGGGAAGTTAACTCTGGACCCTTAATTGGGAGAAAAGCTGGATATGTTGCCGGTAACTCATTGTGTGAAAAGGTTCATGGCAATCAATTGCTAGCGCATCTAACGGTGGGTGTGTTGCTCAATCAGTTAGGGCAAGTAGATAAAAAGTTAGTTGCTACTACGCTTGAGAGTACATTAGGCGCCGCTTTAACATCGTCTTGGGATCATTTGGTTAGCAAGTTTGGAAAAACTCCAAAAGCACAATTATCTGACCAAACACTTATATCGCACTTACAGGTTAAGGGAGCCTCTAAAAGTGAAATCATAGAAGCATTAAAACAGCGCAGTAATGATTCATCTGCATTGTATGGTCTTTTAGTTGAAGATGGATTGAATAGTTCTGCTAAAAACTTACCGTGCTTAGAGGTCTTACAAGAAGCTGTGTACAAGGCTCGGCCACTTGACGGGATATGGGCTACAGGGCCGTATTTGCACAATGGATCTGTGGTGTCAATTCGCAGTCTGTTGAAGCCTGCTACAAAACGTGAAAAGACCTTTACTACAGGGTCAGTTGAGTTGGATCTAATAAATATAGGCTATAAAAATGAAACCACCGTCAACACGTTCCTTTTCGACACGACTTTGCCGAGTAACAGTAATTCTGGCCACGAGTACGGTACAGGATTGAGTGATGCGGATACGGAATCTCTACTAGAGTATATAAAGTCGTTATAGGTTTTTATTGCTTGTTCGAGTGCTCTTCCTAAAGGGCGCTCTGCCAGCATGAAGCAGAGGTCATTATCACGGATGCTTCAGTTTTAGCTCAAGGTCGAGATGGTACCCTAAATCGAATTTTCGACTTCCACCACATATAAAGTGGTAGATGTGGAGATTATTAGGAACCAAGCTATGGAAAAAAATATTGAAATTAAAAAATTCATACAAAAGCATAATCTTGCTAGTGTTGCGATTGGATTTTTAATTGGTCATTCAGCCAGTATGTTTGTCGAATCAATTATTAGTGGTTTTATTATGGGTTTAATACAACCCCTTTTGGGAAAAACTAATTGGAAGGACCATATCTTGGAGATAGGGGTGTTTTCATTTAAATGGGGTGAAATTTTTGTTACTGGTCTTCACTTTATAGTTATAATTATGATGGCTGTTTTTATTATTAAAATCATACAATATGATGAACAGGTGGGGGAGGAGCGGTAAGACATTCCGCAAAAACACATTTTTATCATTGCTGTGCGTTAGTTCGGCCTTTCCAGGCGAGGCTAAATCAGCTCCAGGCAGCAACAGCAGAGGTGGCTCCGCACTGCTTTGGTGATGCCAGTGACAAGAGACGTTTTTGCATTCCCTAATAGGCCAAACTGTCAGCACGGCTACATAACTGCCCATGCGCTTATCTCACTTTTTGGATGAGGCTGATACCTTGAAAGCCATTGGACAGGCGAGGTGATTTCTATGCTGGAACAATTTGTAAATTCGCATTATATAAAGTTTTTTATTTTTTCTGCGATGATGATTACGTCTGGAATCGAAGTCATTGAGAGCATCACCGAGCTAGGGGCGCACCATGGTGTTTTATTATTTGCAACATATCATATGTTGAAGGGTTTTTATGATTTTTATGGAGCCAAAAAGATAATTAAAAGGTAAGGTGTTAGATTGCATCCAGAATTGACCCATTAGCACCCCACATTTGCATTGAAAACTGACCCATGTATAAACCTCCTGACGCGATAGCGCAGGAGACTATGTGGAATGATTGATATGGCATTATTAAGCGTACTTAGGCGCTGGCATTTCCTGTAAAAAACCACATTGAAAGCAGCGCCGTATCCCATCAGACGAGTCATAATTGGATGCAAGCTAACACTTATAAGATAAGGATTAAGTTTTAGGTACACGTTTGGGTACACGTAAATTAATTTATATTATTAAAAACAGGTATACAATCATATAAAGCATAGTTTTGACCCCCCTCTCCACCACCAGAAGCACAAAAAGACATATTTTTCAATAAGTTAGGTCGTTGCCTTTTTTCGTTAAAGACGTTTATTGCCCTCAATTGCCGTCCGGTTGGTCACTAATTTGGTCACTAATTCACAGCAGTTCAGACCCACCCTTTGACACATACATTTCGTGCGCTTTACTGCCTGCTAACGGATCAGCCTCCTCCAGCCATTTCGCATAAACTCGAATCGTCACACCTATATTCGCGTGGCCGAGCTGACTGCTAATCCAACCAATGTGCTCTCCAGCACTTATCATCATAGAGGCGTAAGTATGTCGTGTTTGGTAAGGCCTTCTGTATCGCACACCTGATTTTTTTAAGGCTGGCATCCAAAGAGTCTTACCTATTGGTTGATCGCCCGTCCATGGTTTCTGAGTTCGCGGATTCCTAAAAACAACCGATCCATCCGATCCTGAGATAGATTTCTGAGATATTAATGCTTCTAAAGCCATGGGAAGCAATTTAACGAACCGATCTCCCGCTTCTGTTTTTGGCGGCTCTGCCGTCTGCGCTGGCTGAGTCATTCCTTTATTTACCGACACAGTGCCAGCATCTAGATCAATGTCAACCCACTCTAACGCAACCAGCTCACTAGTCCTAAGCCCAGTCCAAAAATGCAAACTGGAAGAGATTATTCCCCTCGCCCTCCAAACAATCCAGAATTTTTCGTTGTTTGCTATAATTAAAGGGATCCAGAGACAATTTACGGATGTTTTTTGTTTCTGCAGATTCTGCTTTTTGGTAGGTCTAGTCTTTCAGTATATTTGTCTTTAGCAAACTATCCAACATCGCCTGCTGAAGTTAGCTCCTCCCGCTGAGCTTCCTGCATGTCCACTTTTTTAGAATTAGGAAGAGTTACTGAATAATCAAAAACTCCACGCTCTATGGCGTCCAAAATAGCCGACCTGTGATTGGCCGCCTTTCTTAGGTTAGTGCCAGTGGGCTTTTTTGATATCGATTATTTTTAAAGCTTACATGTACTGTAAGTAATAAAAAGGCTTTTGTGCAAAGATCACTCAGAGATTAGAAAAATTATGAAATACTTGAGTTTCGCGCAAGAGTCTCAGACTATATATGTTTAAAAACGGGTTTAAAGTATAACACCCTGATGTGGAGAGTATATTTGCGGCGTAGTCTGTTGGTCACTGTGACTAATTATCTGGGTTCCACTCAGTTTTATTTAACGATAACTCATCAAAGAATACTCATTGTTGTGCTCACTCTCGCATTTCTGAGCCTTATAGTGGGTAATAGTGTGCTGGTGTGGTTAGTCACTTATCAAAGTAACAGTCTTAAGCAGGCTGAAACGTGGCGTTTAGCACATGTCCGATCCAGCGATCAGATATTAAAGTTACAAACAAGTGTTACAAAATCATTGCTTCCCTCTACAGGTATGACTGTAAAAGATGGTGATTTTCAACAACTTCTTAAAATCGCACCGGCAGTAGCGGCTTCATTAGAGCAGTTACGAACTAAGGCAAAACAGGACCTTTTCACTATACAAGCACTAGAGCGCAATTCAAGTGAGCTAACTCGCTCTAGATATGAGGTGAGCCAAGAGCTATCACAGTATACCCAAAAATCATCTGCCCTAGAGCAGAGCTTGCTGCAGTTACAAAGTTTACTCGGCGAACAGATGGACGGTGAATTTGATTTAACTTTGGTACCTCGATTGATGCAAACAGCACAACATAAGCTCACGCTTTTGGCGCATATTCCAAGCGCTTGGCCGATGACAAAACCGACCCTTGTAACGTCTTGGTACGGACCTCGAGCGCATCCTATTTTAGATGTAAAAAGGATGCATAAGGGCATCGACCTTCAATGTGCCAAGGGCACCCCGATATTGGCCACAGCCAACGGTGTAGTGACCAGTAGTAGAAAAAATGTGGGTTTTGGTAACCTTGTTTCGTTGACTCATAGCTACGGTTTTTCTAGTCGTTATGGGCATTTACAAAAGCGCTTGGTAAAGCAAGGTGAGTTTGTGTACAAAGGACAAGTTATTGGTTTATGTGGAAGTACTGGTTTATCAAGCGGCCCACACCTGCATTACGAAATACGATTTTTAGCGAAGCACATTAATCCCAGGCCATTTCTTAACTGGAACTTATCCAATTATGATGGTCTTTTTAAACAAGTTCCGGAGGTCCAATGGCAATCTTTAATAAAACCAACCCAAAACAAGTCTACCAGCGAACTGCAGTAACCATTATTGCACGGGGAAATCGATTCACCGGCGATATTGAAGTGACGGGTGAACTGCAGGTGGATGGTACCATGGAAGGTAATATCTGTGCTGAGGATACTATGACTGTAGGTGCTCTGGGCCAAGTTAGTGGCCGCATCAAAGGCCAGCTGGTGCAAGTTGCGGGGCGCTTTGAGGGTGAAATTTGGTGCCAAGATCTAACTATATTCTCCGGCGGTTTCGTATCGGGAAAAGTGCATTGCCAACAAATGGTGGTAGAAGCTGGCGGTAGTTTTTTAGGGCAGCGTGACGAGTTGGTCGCACATTCTGATAACGACTACGTAGAGAAGGATCCGTCAGGCATGTTATTGGATCGAAGTACGGCTGATTGAAGGCTAATCTTGGCTAAACTTAAAATAACACATCACAATTTGATGGTTTTTTGGCAAAAAATACGGCGGCACCGCCTGCGAAGGGTTCAACATAGCAGGTATGCTCTGGGAATAATGGGAGGATATGGTCGATAAGCTTACGCTTACCACCCATCCATGGAATGATTGCTCTAGCCATTGTTTTAGAAGTAATTTTTGGTGCAAATGTAGCATTCATAGGTGTCGGAGTTGTTGAGAACGTTCTCAGCATTGTTGGTGCATTAGGCAGTGAAGGCTTAGTAGGTTTAGCCCCAATCGCTGTCATTTACTCTCTATTCAATAGGTAGTACATAGCAAGTAGTGCTATAAAAGCCCACATAATATGTGAGATTTTTGGATTATAGGTCAGCGTGAGTTATTCAATATTCCTGCTTTTTATGTAGGCAGGGTTGAACGCACTTTCCAAAACATGCATTCCTTATCTTCAAACATTGCAAAATACATTATGGACAACATTGGACCGTCGTTTGAAGTCATACGATGAGTAACACAAATAGTGTTCGCGTCTTCGTGATAAACAACCTAGTCACCAAGTGTTAAACTATCATCTGCGGCCATAGTAATTAAAATACTTTCTTTCCCTTTTTGTGTGCGGTCCGAATTTTCAAAGATAAAATCATCTGCAAGCATGTCTGATATGTAATCCTAAGTAAGTTAAGGTCAGTTTTAAGTAGGATTTTCTCGTACACTTAACGAAGCCGCTCTAAACGCTATGCACCCCAGCACAATGGTGAGCGTAGTAGCTCAGAGAACTTGGCAATGTGATAATAGATGTTATCGTTACCTCTAACTAATTAGTGCAAATCAACACACCCTTATAAAAACTTAAATATTTTTTATTTAAACTAATTTCTTATATGAGCAAGGAAGTGTATGTATACCGATGAAAATTTAGAAAACGCCGTACTTAAAGGGATTTTCTCAAAAAAATCTGTAGAAATATTTAGAAACGATATCGCCAGTAGCAGTAATAAGCACGCTGCAGACGAAGAAAAATTTCGCTTAATAGCAAGTTTCAACGACCTCTTTGTTGTGATCGCCTGTATGTTGTTTCTTCTGTCTGTTAGCTGGGCTCTATTCCATATTCACCCTGCACTTTCTGCATTTGTGGTATCACTTTCATCTTGGATTTTGGCAGAGTTTTTTGTTCTTCGCCGGAAAATGGCACTGCCTGCCATCGCCTTGTTGATAACTATGGTAGGGGGGCTGTTTGCATCAGTGGCTTTGTTGTTCGATACCCCAAATGAAGGAGCATTCGTGCTATCAGCACTAGTTGCAGCGATCGGTGCTTGGTTTCATTGGAAGCGTTTTGGGGTGCCAATAACTGTGGCTGCAGGAGTTGCGGCGATAGTCGTATTCATTATTTCTCTGTTGGCATCCCTCATCCCTAAGCTGGTAGAACATTTAATGCCCATGATACTGCTTGGTGGTATTGGTGTATTCCTAGTGGCAATGCGCTGGGACTCTTCCGACCCACAGCGCTTAACGGCTAGGTCTGATATCGCATTTTGGCTGCACCTAACTGCTGCTACACTTATTGTTCATCCCATATTTTCTATTTTAGGAGTGTTTGATGGCAATGACAGCTTGATTGGACTGAGCAGCGCAGTGGTCCTTTATTTAATTCTGACTCTCATCTCGTTAGTGATCGATCGTCGAGCATTTATGGTTTCATCACTCGCTTACCTACTAGCGGCCCTGACCCAAATGCTCAATACGTATGGATATAGCATTGAGGTAGAAAGTTTTGCCTATGTTGGCGTAGCCATTGGTTTTTCTCTTCTACTGTTATCTGGTTTTTGGCACAGTGCTCGTCAGCGAATTGTATCTTTCTTACCAGCCTCTATTCGAAAGTTTCTACCTGGAGTGTCACAGTGAATTTTCCTACCACCCTATGTAAGCTCTGAGTCAACCGGCTGTCTAGGAAAGAGCGTTTGGGTCTTATTAAATGCTATGACCTAATACACTTGATGTTTATTTTATTAACATAAACCAAGCTTGTGTTTAATTTTTAAACATATTCTTTTTATAAAATGTCATTGTTTATATATAATATAAACTTGTATACATTATTATCCTAAAGCGACATAACAAGGCCGAAACACATTGTGAAAACGACAAATTACGACTAATATGGTTTTAATAATCTAAAAATACGCTAGTATTTAAAGCCTAGTTAACCAGTGAATATTTATGTCGCTAAATATTATTATCAATAAAAGTTGGCAACTAGGAGTATTATTAATTCCTGGTTATAACTTGGCTGAAATGAGCCACATTGTTGAGCCTTTAGAAGTAGCTAATCAGCGCCTTGGGCACCACCTTTATCAATGGAAATTGTTCTCATTGGATGGTGGTTTTTTAGAGTCTTCATGCGGCATGCAAATTGATACCCTGCCCCTAACCTCTGACCTCGCTGTAGAGCAACTTGACGCATTGGTTATTTGTGCAAGCCACGACATTTACCAGCTCCCTCTGCCAGCCTTTAAAACCCCATTAAAGCGCCTAGCCAAAAGCGGCACTTTTTTAGGAGGGGTTGGTACAGGCCCTTACTACCTATACTGTGCAGGCTTACTTACCGATTGTAGATGGACTATTGATCACCGTCATTTGGATGAATTACGCCAACAGGGTGCAACGCCAAATCGTGCTATTTTCAATGTAAACAATAACCGATTTACTTGCCAAGGCGGCAGCACCAGCTTGGATATGATGTTACATGTCATCCACCTTCACCATGGCAAAGCATTAGCCATTTCCGTAGCAGAAGTGATGAACTGTGCCATTTTACGCACCCCTAAAGAACATCGTTTAGATAATAAGATAAGCCCTTACGGCTGGCCTAATGCGTTGCAGCAAGTGGCGTCATTAATGGAAAATAATATTGATGAGCCATTAAGTCTTTCTGAAATAAGTGAGTATGCGGGCTTAGGAAAGCGTCAAATTCAACGTTTATTTAAAGTCTACATTGGTATTTCTCCAAGTATTTATTATTTAGAAAAACGCCTTAATCATGCTCATAAATTATTATTTGAGTCAGAATTTTCTGTTGAAAAAATATCCATCCGTAGTGGTTTTTCTTCTTTGCCAAGTTTTTATAAATGTTATAAAAAACGCTTTGGTCTTCCTCCATTAAAAGCTCGTCATCAAAAAGCATTAATGTGGTCTGCTTAGTTTATTGGATTGTTTCACTCCACTGGTAGTGACGTTAAATAACAACCACAAAAAAGCCCAGCAATAGCTGGGCTTTTTAATGCTGAACACTTGAGGCGCTAGCCCCAAGGGACCCGCGATTAGAACTTTGCGTAAGCTGCGCGCAATTCAACCATTGGATGGTTTGCAGACATCTGAAACTTCACCAACAACTCGCGTGCAATCATGTCACGATCTTGCTGGTTATTTGGCAGTTCGATGTTATCAGGGATAGTTACCCAAGCATTGATATTGCGATCGAAAACAGCAGCACGGTCTTCTTCGTAGCCCATGTGAACGTCTTCCAACCAGTTGAGGTCTGACCAGTTCATTTTAGCCATGTATTCCGTAAGGTACGGGGTACAATGGTCCATATCAGGCACCAAGTTAACGTCATAACGGTAACCGATAGTCTGACCAATCATCTTCTCACGGTCTGAATCCAAACCGTCTGTTTTTAAATAATGATCTACTTCTTTCGACATTGTAATGTCCTCCTAAAAACGCGTCATGTCTGGACGGCCAACTGTGTGCTGACTACCTGCTAATGGTACTTGAGCCATGGCAGACGCTTCCATTGTTAGAGCGGCAATATCTTCTGGCTCTAGGGAATGGATGTTTGTCTTACCACATGCACGTGCCAACAACTGACATTCGATGGTTAGCGTGTGTAAAAAGTTGTATACACGTTCAGAAGCTTCGTCTGGGTTTAAACGCGCACGTAGCTTAGGGTCTTGAGTGGCAATGCCCACTGGACAACGGCCAGTGTGGCAGTGATAACAAGAACCAGCTTCTACGCCCATTTCGTTAGGGAAGTCAGCTTCGTCGATGTCACGGTTACAGTTCAAGGCCATTAGTGAAGAGTGGCCAATCGCCACAGCGTCAGCACCTAATGCTAAAGCTTTGGCTACGTCACCACCGTTACGAATACCACCAGCATATACAAGGCTGATTTCACCAGTCTTACCTACGTCATCAAGTGCTTTACGCGCCAGACGAATTGCAGCGATACCAGGAATACCAGTTTCCTCAGTGGCCACGTGTGGGCCAGCACCAGTGCCACCTTCCATGCCGTCGATGAAGATAGAATCTGGCTCGCACTTAGCCGCCATACGCACGTCATCATATACACGAGCCGCACCCAGCTTAAGCTGAATAGGGATCTGCCAATCGGTAGCTTCACGAATTTCTTTGATCTTCAAAGAAAGGTCGTCAGGGCCCAACCAATCTGGGTGACGAGCAGGTGAACGCTGGTCAATACCAGCAGGTAGTGAGCGCATTTCAGCAACCTGATCGGTTACTTTCTGACCCATTAAGTGACCACCCAAGCCTACTTTACAGCCTTGGCCAATAAAGAATTCGCACGCATCAGCTAGGCGCAAGTGGTGAGGGTTAAAGCCATAACGAGACTGAATACATTGATAAAACCACTTCTCAGAGTAGCGGCGCTCATCAGGAATCATGCCACCTTCACCAGAACAGGTCGCAGTGCCTGCCATGGTTGCACCACGGGCCAATGCTGTCTTAGCTTCATAAGACAATGCACCAAAGCTCATCCCTGTAATATAAACAGGAATATCTAGCACCATAGGGCGCTTAGCCTTAGGGCCGATAACGGTTCTGGTTAAGCACTTTTCACGGTAACCTTCGATTACAAAACGTGTCAAAGTGCCAGGCATAAAGGTCAAATCGTCCCAACTTGGGATCTTTTTGAACAATGAAAAACCACGCATACGGTAACGACCAAGGTCGGCCTTGATGTGGATGTCATTCATGACTTCGGGCGGGAACATGAAGCTCTTGCCGATAATTTCTTTTTGATTAACAACTGCCATAATAAGTATCCTCGCTAGCTCTTAAAGAACTAGCTTCTTCTCTGATGGTTCGAGGTTGTCGTAGTTCCACAACTGCTTACCAGCGACGATCTTTTGCATGTTATCGATGCCGTTAGGCGCTTCCATACCATATAGATCTAGCTTGGACTTCAACCACTTACGGTCAAGATCGTTCAAGTCAGCTGGCACGGCGTCTACACCTAAGCCTTCAATTTTTCCGCCTACGTAGATGGTACCATCGTACATAGAATCGCCAAGGTTGATGCCTGCATCGCCAAGAATGATCATGCGACCACGTTGCATCATAAAGCCTGTAAATGCGCCAGTCTTTCCACCAACGATGATAGTGCCACCTTTTTGGTCGATACCGGTACGTGAACCTACGTCGCCTCTACAAACCAAGTCACCGCCACGAATGGCTGCGCCGAAGGTAGAACCCGCGTTTTTTTCGATAACGATGGTCCCAGACATCATGTTTTCGCCACATGACCAGCCCACACGGCCAGTAATGTTTACGTTTGGTCCGTCGATCAAACCACAACCAAAGTAGCCTAAGCTGCCAGTGATGTTAAGTTGTAAACGGCTCAGAATTCCTACACACAAAGCATGCATAGAACCTGGGTTGCTTAGGTTAATAGTGCCGCAACCTTCATCCATCAATTCGCGAATACGGATGTTAATTGCAGTAGGGTCCATACCTTCACAATCCAAAGTACCTACTTTGTTTGTGTCGACTTCTGGAGCCCAAGCATAAGTAAAGTTAGCCGATTCGCCAGCATCGAAAAAACGTTGCTGAGTTCGGTTGGTGAGCTTTTCCGTATGCAATCCCATATCATGGGATTGACCGGATGTGCTTACAGTTGCCATACACGCACCTCGCCTTCATAAGGGTCAAATGTGTCAATTTCGTGATCGAAGATACTGCGGATTGAAACTTCTTCAGAAGCCAATGCGATAAAGTCGTCACTCTCATAGATAACCATAGGCTTAGCAGCCATAACGTCTTTAGCCATACCAAGCGAGTCAGAAGTTGCCACTAGGTAGGTAAATACACCATCTAGGTCTTCTACTGAACGACGCATTGCTTTCTCTAAGTCGTCGCCTTCGCTGATGCGGTTAGCAATGTATACAGCAATAAGTTCTGAGTCACAGTTTGAGGTAAAACGGTTACCAACGCGCTCTAGCGCACGACGGTTAGTCCAGTAGTTAGTTAACTGGCCGTTGTGCACTACAGATACGTCTGCAAACGGATAGGCCCAATAAGGGTGAGCTGAGCGAATATCTACGTCAGACTCAGTGGCCATACGGGTGTGACCGATTGCGTGAGAACCTTGGAAAGAGTTGATACCGTACTGGGCAGAAACAACAGCTGCATCGCCCAAGTCTTTGATCAATTCAAGACCGTTACCGCAAGACATTACTTCAACGCCTTCTATGTCTTCAATGTAGTCGATTAATGTTTTAAGGTCGCCGTTGAATTCCACTTCATAACGCAAAGCGTAAGAAGTTTGGCTTTCTTTTTTGGCAATCGTAGCACCTAGCTCAGCCATACGTGCATCGACTAAGTCGTTACGTGTCTGAAGCATTGATGAAACGTTATAACCTTTCTTAGTATCAGATTGCTCAGCAAGGTTGATACGGATGATGTAGTTACTAATGGGGGAGCCATATAGCGCATAACCGGTAGAATCTGGTCCGCGATGCTTCAAAGCTTGAAGCATATCAGTCATTTCTTGTCCGATGTTTGCACCGCCCGCCTTCTTATGG
>Ga0114995_10002218_pt1 | contig 13468 bp, 4 predicted proteins | sample ArcticOcean_MG_C_11_FD_87038 | JGI IMG/M metagenome (GOLD analysis project Ga0114995, IMG submission 87038) | Marine microbial communities from western Arctic Ocean - ArcticOcean_MG_CB2_154 | ecosystem: Environmental > Aquatic > Marine > Oceanic | place: Arctic Ocean: Canada Basin | collected... | reverse complement strand
TCAGCTTTTTGGTCGTGTAGAAAACACAAGCACAGTTATTACGGCAAGTAATGTAGGCTTAGCAAATACTCAGTACTATCCAGAAAGATCATCTGATACAGTTTCTACTATATCTACTGTTGCTGATTTATTTGAGTATGTTCCCGTTGGAGAAAAAACTCCTAGACCAAATTATTTTCCTCAGTTTTACTCCATAGATTCAAATCCTCTTATAGCTAGAATAAGTACTAGTAAAAAAATAGGGCAAATTTCAACAACAAATTACGACACGGTTACAGCTACTGTCGGTGTTTCAGCTACAACTAATATCATACAAGTAGCAAACACTTCTGGCGCCACAAACACTATAATTCCGGGTAGCAGAGTTTCTGGTCCTGGTTTTGATGAAGACTTAGAAGTTGATGGGCTTGCATATACACCACCATCAACCCCTGTAACAATTCAAGCAGCAACTAATACAACGGATAACACTATAACAACCCTTGACCCAGTTCCAGCTAATAATCGTTCAGTTCAAGGAAATGGCATACCAAAAGGAACAATCATTATTTCTAGTGTTACAAATACATCGCCAACACCAAGCATTTTAACTTTAAACAACGTCGTTAATGTCACGGCCGGTCAAGACGTGGAACATTCTGCTTTAGCAAAAATACAGGTTAATCAAAGTGTAACTGTTTCTGCAGGTAGTGATATAATTGTAACTGGTCAGGGTTTACCTGGTATTCAGTACTTAGCTGTTTATGAAACAGAACCTCAAGAAAGTTTATTAGATATATTTTGGGAGACATCTACATCTGGTCTTATATCAGATTTAAACAATGCTATACTAAATGAATCCTCTGGAGGAGCTGATTTATTTGGTTTCAATCCAACTGATTTTGATGAAGGTATTCAAGAAGGTGCTAATGTTTCAATATCAGATATAAGAATAGTTAATAATTTTGGAATACCAGTTCCAGACGCTGATATTCAAGCGCCAAACGGTTCTCCTTTAGAGATAGTTAGTCAAAAAAACTCTGTAACGCCTATACCTCAAGACGTAAACTATTTTGTGCTTACGAACATACCAGCAAACACTAACCGTTACAATATAATAGTTAACCAAGAATATTTTGATAATATATTTTTTGATAACAATTCTGAATTAAGAAATTTTACTATAAACCTTCAAGCTACGGTAAATGGCTTGCTAACACCTTTTACATTAGAATTAGAACTTGATAATATTAGTCCAAATATATCAAACCCTTTGCCTGGAGATGAAATTCTTCCAAACCCAGGAGATAGTTTGATTACTACTATAGAATGTAAGAATGGAAGTGGAAACATCGCTTTATCTAATATTTTAAATCAATCAAATGTTGAAATTAAAACAATAACTAATTCATCTGGAACAAACGTTATACCAAATGGATATTTTAATTTACAAAACCCAAACCAAAACCCAAATGGTAATTTTGAAATAGATCTTGTGAATGCTCAAGGTGAATCAACACCCGCTGATAGATACAACGTTACAGTGGAAGTACAGGACGCTGGTGGAAGTAGTGATTCAGCGGAAGTAAGCTTTATTGTTGACTTCGGTGTTAAAGTTGAAAATGTAAAAACATATAAATTTAGAACTAGGAAAATCTCCCTCAGTTTAGGGGATCTTAGAGGTCCAGCTACAAGTTATCAAGTTTATCAATATTACACTACTTTTGAAGTAACAGAAGGCCCAACAAATGCACTGGGATTGTATTTATATAATGGCCCATGGGATAGAGACATGCCTTTTGTTAGCTCAAGTCTTGATGATTTAGGTGAAAATTACGCTAATCAAGCTTTTTTAAATAGCGACAACCCTAGCGTAAATCCAAACTATCCTGGTACTTTTGTCAATGGTTTAATACAAGGTGGATCAAACACAGGTTTCGGCGCAAACCAAACAGGTGGTGGAATATTAAGAAGTGGTAACAATCTTACTATATTAGGAGGGTCAGGAGATACATTTCCTGCCGTGGGCTACCCAAATACTGGTGCTAGAATTATGAGGGCTTCTGTTATAGAAACAGAACAAAGATTAGATGATATTTGGAGAACTAACTGTAAATATATTAAAAAAGGTATAGCTCCAATCCAGCCAGGACAAAATGGTATATTTATCCCTTTCAATGGAAATCTGATATCCCAAGACGCAGAACCAACCTTTCAATCCGGTAACGCATTATCAGTAGAAATTCCACAATCTGAAGTAGAATCTTACTCTTGGCAAGTTCGACTGTAATTTAAAACAAAAATAAGTGATAATTAACCTATGGGAGCAGTAGTAGAAGTTAAATATTTTAACTCTTTTGTATTAAAGAAGACAATAGCAGATAATCAACCTGTTTGGAATGGATCTTTAGGCATCCCAAACGACTTAGGTGGCTATAAAGTAGTTAGTGATATTATTGAACCAGAAAACTGGGCTATAGAAGAAGCTAGAATTAGAGGTGGTTATAACAATACATCTGTAGATTATGGAGCTAAAGCTTATTTAGTTGAAGAAGATGAATCAGCTTCTTTTAGAATAAACTCTCTAATATACTCTGGTATATTTAATTCTAGAACCGGTATTAATAATTCTAATGTGTTTTCTGTTTCTGAAGATATTACAAAAAGCGCTGATCCTTCTAATGGATCCATACAAAAACTATATGCTGAAGATACTAATCTTATTATTTTTCAAGAAAGTAAAGTATCAAGAGCTCTAATAGATAAAGATGCAATATACTCCGCTGAAGGAGGTGGAAGCGTAACCTCTAGTAATTTAGTTATAGGTGTTATACAGCCTTACGCTGGAGAATTTGGCATTAGCAAAAACCCTGAAAGTTTTGCTATTTATGGTTATCAAAAATATTTTTCAGATAAAAACAACAACGCTATTCTTAGATTAAGCAAAGATGGTATTACTGAGATATCAAACTATGGTATGATTGATTTTTTCAGAGACACTTTAATTTCTATTGACAACAATAACGCAGAAGGCTACGTTATAGGTGGTTATGACGTACATAATTCACAATACGTTGTTTCGATGCAAAGAAATCCAGTGCTTCAACCAAACTCCACTAATTCTAACACTCTGTCTTTTGACGAATCAATTAATGGGTGGGTTAGTTTCTTTACTTATAAACCAGAACAAATATTTAGCTTAAGAAATGTTTTTTATAGCGCAAAAGATGGAGGTTTGTACAAACACTATGTTTCAAAAACTCCAGCTGGAAATAATGTTCCAAGAGGTACTTTTTATGGCGTCACATCAGGCAGCTCTATTAGTTTTGTTGTAAACCAGAATCCTTCAAACTCTAAGTCTTTTCAAGCCATTAGCTACGAAGGTACTAGCGGTTGGCAGATGAATAACTTTAAATCAGATAGAACGGGTGAAATGTTCATAGGGAACTCATGGACATTGCCATCCAGTGGCGCGACGTTTGATGTTACTTCTGGAGTAAAAAGTTATTTTGAAGGTGAATTTGTAGTAACTGACTTAAATGTTTTAATATCTTTACCGCAACTAACCACGACAACCGTTCAAATTAATCCTAGTCAAACAAATGGTCAAGTGCTGTTAATACCAGTAGGTGGTGTTGTAACTGGAACTGGGGTTCCAACTGGTACAACCGTGATTAGCTTTGACAACGCGACAAATATATTAACTGTAAATCAAGCCATAGTTGTACAGCAATATGATTATTTAAACATATCTTTAGCTGTAGATAGAACTAATTACTTTACAGCGTACGGAACAATTTCGCCTTCGTTGGATAGATATCAAGCAGGTTTTGATTTAAAAGAAAATAAATATGTTGCAAATCTTATAAACGATTCTGTTGCTTCAGAAAGAGAAATTAATTTTGGTGATCAAATATCAGGCGTGAAAGGTTTTTATGCTAATGTTACATTTTCAACAGATACAACTACGGATCCAGGTGGAGAAAAGCAATTATTTTCAGTAGGTACAACTTATATTTTAAACAACGGTTATTAATGAGTGGTTTAAAAGAAAAAACATCAAGTGATATTGCTGTACAAACTTTTAGAAGCAAAGTTACATCTCTTGAAAAAGAGTTATTAGCTAGTCAAAATAAAAATGTTGTTAAAGGTAATTCAGACATGTTTCCATTAACCCATTCTTTTTCAGAAGGCGTTTATATAAGAGAAATGGCTATGGCTAAAGGAGGTATGGTTATAGGTAAAATACATAATAGATCACACACGTGGTTTTTAATGAAAGGACGCTTACTTATAGCAACAGAAAATGATACAATTGAATATGAAGCTCCGGCTTATGTTAATGCTCCAGCAGGTTCTAAAAGAGTTATACAAGCTCTAGAAGATTCTGTTTTTATAAATGTCCACCCAAATCCAGACAATATAAAAGATACTGACGAATTAGAAAGAATACTTACATGTGTAAGTTATAAAGAATACGAAGATATGAATAATAAAAATATAGTGATATGAGCATGGTAGTTGTTGGCGTCGTAGGCGCTGTCGGTAATGTTGTAGGTGGTATTTTTGGGCGTAAAGCAGCAAAAAAAGCCGCTAGAGCAGCCGCAAAACGTAGAGCTAAACTACAGGCTAAAATGGCTCAATTAGAAGCTAGCAGACAAGAGATAATAAACCCTTACGAAGGGGTTAAAGATCTTACTAGTATGATAAGTAATCCTTTTGCTCAACTTTCAGTAGCTACCAAAGCCGCTGAAATACAAATAGAAGAAGCTGATATATCTTTAGCTAACACTTTAGATACAATGAGAGCTACAGGGGCAAGCGCTGGTGGAGCAACAGCTTTAGCAAACGCAGCTTTAAGATCTAAAAGAGGTGTTGCAGCTAGCATTGAGCAACAAGAAAAATCTAATGAAGATAAACGAGCAGCTGGAGAACAAACGGCTCAAAACAAAAAGCAACAAGAACAACAGAGAATGCAAACAGCTGACGTAGCTGGTCGTCAATTCGTGTTTAACCAAACAGAGAATAGAGAGATGCAGCAATTAAACAGAGTAGCTGGTCAACTTGGAGCTGCACAGCAAGCTGTTTCGCAAGCAAACTCAGATGCAACAGCGGCAACACTAGGTATGATAGGTGGTATAACAAGCTCTATATCTTCAGCAGCTAGCGCATATAAAGCATAATAACAAGCATGGAAAACAACAACTTACTTCAAAACCTTTATTTAAAGCAATTTAATCAAAGCGACGCTATTGCCTATAACAGAGAGTTTTTAGCTAATACAAGTGATTACAATTTTCAATTACTAGACAATGCTTATAGAGATTCAGGGAAAATATATGCTAAATTAAAAATAGCAATAGAAACAAATGATTGCATGTCTGAAGATTGCGCTTTAGAGTTAGCTCAGTTAAAGCAGTTAGAAGGAGCGCCTCAAGCTTCTTTAGAGTTTTTATCATCTTTAGTTAGCGAATTAAGTGTAACAGAAGAGCCTAATTTTGATCCTAATAATAATTACAAATATACGGCGGCTAATAGCTTAATGAATGGTAGACCTGGGTTTTCTAAAACTGACGGATATCAAGCTTATCTAGATTTATTACCTGACGGCTCTCAACAGATCTCTTTTATGGGTCCTGCTTTTACAAAGACTATGCCAGATCCTTACGATCCTCGTTTTAATATTCAAGTGGAAGATCCTTTAGTTATCAACAATTCAGCCTTAAACTCTCTTACAAAAGCAGAAACTTCATTAGTTGCATCAACTCCAGATATAAACGAAGAAATGCTAATTCTTTTAACTGAAGTTAATTTATTTGGACCTGAAATGGTTGGAGCTAATGGACAATTAACAGCAGACGCTAAAATCACCGAAGAATATGTAATGATGAATACAGACGGTTCGTTTGATTATGAAATTATTGACATAGGAGGCGGAAAAGGAAGAAACGTTCTTAAGTACGATATGGACAAAATCGAAAGCACTGTAACTCCGTTCATAAACGCTGAGGTTGCTGGTTTAATGAGCTCTGAGCAAGACGTAATCGCAGCCTGGAATGTTTACATATCCAAAGATACAAGTGTTGAAGAGGATGCTCAGATGGTTCAGAATGCTAATGCTGGTGATACTAGTTGGAGCTACACAGAAGATCTACCATTACAACAAGACAAGAAAGTTTTATTTGAAATAAAATACAAAGAATACTTTATGAATAATTATCTAAAACAATTTATAACTAACCAACGACCAACGGTTAAGGAAGATGCAGCGGTTTTTGATTTATCGGAAGCTAAGAAGGCAAAGGCTCAGAAATTTTTAGATGATAACGACTTAAATTAAATTAAATGAACGAATTACAAGAATATACAGCATCTATTCCAGATTCAAACCCTAATAAAGCCGAGCTTATTAGACAATGGAAGATAGAAAATAAATGGGGCCAGCAAGAAGTAGTTGAAACTCCTGTTGAAGAAGTAAAGACAAACGGTGCTGCGGAAACAGATGCGGCTGTAGTACCGACACCGGAAGCATCCGAGAGTTTAGATTCTGGAGATGGATCTTTTCAATCAAAAAAAGATCTATTTAAACCTTCTGAAGACATAGCTGCGTTAATTAACTTTATAAGCCCTGAGGATACTAAAGAAAATAAACCTGTTGAAGATGAAAAGCTTACTAGAATAGAGACTTACATAAAAAATGACTGGGCTCCAGATTCATCTTTAAACATTCCTGTCCCTGAGTTTGAGCCAGAAACGTCTATAGGAGAAATTGACTATAAAGAAGCTTTAGAAGACTATCAAAACCAAACAGGATCTGAAGATGGTAAAATACAATTAAGTATTGCAGAAGCTAAAGGTTCTGGGTTAGGAAACAACGCGGGTAGGTATGATTATATTGATTACCTTAAGGGTGATTATTTTAAGCAGCAAGCTAAAAAAACAGTAAGTCTTTTTGAACAACCTGGCTTTTTTGATATACCAGATCAAGAGATTTTACAAAAATCTGCTGAAGACTATTTCAATTTAAACGATATAAAAGACAGAGATTCAGTAGAAGTATTTGAATACAAATCAGGCGATGGCTTTAAATCTCAAGAGTCTCCTTTATTTAAAGATGATGAAGCTTATGATAAATACTTAAAAACAAAATTAGGAAATAGATATAACTCTTACGTAGAGTATAAAAAAGGTAATTTTGAACAAACTGTAGATCAAAAAGAAATATCAAAAACGCAGTTATTAAACGCTAAAATACAAAGAACTATATTAGGTTCTGGAGGAACCGAAACAGATACTTCTTTTGCGCTAAAATACTTTTCCCCTACTTTTGTAAGCGCTAAAAACTTACAGTCATACACTGAAAAACTTGGTGATTACATAACGGTTCAGCAAAAACAAATAGAAACAAAGTCAGAGGCTTTAAATAAAGTAGCTAAACCTGTTTTAGAAGAATTAGATATTATAAATGGTAAAATTGTAGATCTTTTAGGTGGGGATGGAAAATTAACAGAAATAGGAATGTTTAACCCTGAAAGTATTTTTGCTAAAAAAGAATTGCAAGATTACACGGCTTTAAGAGAAAAATATCAAGTAGCTTATGATAAGTATTTAGAGTTAGATATAACAAACAAAGCTAGCGCTTTAGAAAAAGAACAATTTAAAACTAGTTATTTAGTTGACGTTTATAATAATAAAATTAAAGACTTACAAGATTCTGGTGAAAAAGCCGACTTGTTAAGCAAAAGTTTAAGTTTAGATTACAGTAATTCCGCTAGAATATCTGCATCTTTACATGATACTTTTGTAAAAGGAACAATTAATTTTGGTAATTTAGTTGGCCAAACCGTGCTTAAAGGTATAAAGCACATAAACACTGCGGGTTCAAGAGGTGTAATGGACGGTGTCATACATCAAATGCAACGCATGAACTATAATTACAATAAAGATTTAGCTGAAGAAAGAGAGTTAACGCTTCCAACAGCTTTAACGCTGGATGATATAGGTAAAGATGGAATTAGCTTTTTTGATTACGGTTTTCAGGCGCTTTCAGATCAATTTGGTACCTTAGTTCTTTCTACTATTCCATTTGGGGCTGGGGCATTAACAAAGGCCGGAGGTAGCTTTGCAAATTTAGCAGCTAGAAGAAGTGCTTTGTTAGCTCAAAAAAATATGGGTTTATTTGCTGCTAACACTGTTAGAACTTCGTTTTTTGCTGTAGAGTCAGGCAGTTCTTTTTCTGATTCAATAACCAAAAAGTTTGAAGCTATAGATAAATTAGATGAGTTTGAAAGAAAAGAAGCGTGGGGAAAATTAACTCCCGACGATGTGCAGGCTATGACTACTGAAAAAGCTGATCTTGAAAGACACAAAAATTTTAGTTTTGCTCAAATGGCTTTTAACGGTTATGCTTACGGTACCGTTGCAATGATAGCTGAGTCTTTAGGTACTTTAAAGCTTCCTTCTATACTTAGAAAAAGCGCGGCTAACTATGGCGCTAGAAACTTAATAAAAACAGCTACTTATAAAAATTCATTTCAATTTGCTGGATGGTCTACTGGTAGAAACATTTACAGAGGTTTAAGACCTGTTATAACTAAAGCTGCTCCAATAGAGGTTTTAGAAGAAACACTAACAGGTATTGGTCATAACATGCTTGACTACTGGACTTTAGGCGAAAATAAAAGTTTTTTTGAAGGAATTAATAAAGATTTTCTTACAAAGACTTTAATCAGCACTTTAGCTATGACAACACCTACTACTATGGGTGGTATAGTAAGCGGTATAAAAGGAGATTTTTTATCAGCCGCTGAAATACAAGGAAACATAAAGCTAAGAAATGAATTGCTTAATATAGAAGCTAGCTTAGGAACTATAGGTGGGAAAGACTTAGAATTAGCTAAAAAAAGAAAAAATGAAATACTAAGATCTTTTGCGTTAAATAACGCCTCTAGTATTCAAAAGTTAAATGATTTAACTCCTGATCAAATATTTGAAATAGCCGAAATAAATAGGCAGTTAAGAGATCTAAATACTCAAGCAAATCTTATAGGTAAATCAGGGGACACATCGGTATCTAATCAAAACTCTTTAGATAATATTAAAAAAGAAGCTGAGGCTTTAAAGTATGTTAAAGATCAGTTACTAGAAACTAGGTCTAGAAAAAACAAATTAAAAGCAAAGTCTCTTAACGAACAATTAGGGACGTCTGCTAATATAGATTTAGAATACACTTTAGGATTAAACGATTTCGCTACCAATGCAGCTATGGTTTTAATGAACCCAAAAGGTAATTATATAACTATAGAAGATTTTACGGATTCACAAGCTATAACTCAAACCTTAAAAGACAATGGTTATTCTGACGCTCAAATAGAAAACTTACTGCCTCAACTAACAGGTGATGCGCCTTCTAATGCGCTTCAAGTAGGAGATGATATAATAGTAAATCAAGCTGCAATTGATATACGTATGCACACTTCAGCTTCTAGTGCGGCTCAATACGCTGCTATTGCTCCTATAGAAGAGATATTTCACGCCAATGTTAATTCTAAAAATTTACGAAAAAAGAAAAACAAAGATGGTAGCTACGAAATAGATGAATCTGCTACAAAAGCCATAAACGATGTTGTTAGAATATTGACTGACAAGAAAGATCAAGGTATAATAAGTGAGAAAGACTATAGTGATTTAATGTCTAGATTTAATCTTTACAAAGACGGTAAAGGTAAAGTGTTTTTAAAGTCTGGGGAAAGAGGAGCAGCCGGTGTTGATATTGAAGAAGTAATGGCACAAATAAATAACGCTATGGTTCTTGGTAAAATACAAAGAGACGACGTTAAAATGATGCCGTCCATGCGAGGATTTTTAAACAATACAATATCTAGCATAATGGGTGATTCTAGCTGGCTTCTTAGTTTAGATTCAGCTAGTGATGTTATCAATTTTATGTCTAACTTTCAAGACAGAGTTCAAAATAGAACTTTAAAAATTAACACTGTTGAAGAAGATGATGATACAGTTAAAGAAAGTAAAGATTCTAATATTGAAGCTTCTAACAAAGTTCAAGAAATATACGACACACAGGGTGAAGCTGGAGCTTTTGATATTATAGAACAATTTAAGCCTATAGTAAGTAGAATAGTAGAAAAAAGAAGTGAAGCACCTAACTTTGATCGTCAACTTTTAACAGACGAAATTGAAACAGGTAAGCGTGGAATATTTGATTTAATAAAAGCTTATCCACTTTATGTTGAAGAACAAGAAGGAAAAAGACAAGAGTTAACTAAAGAAGGAAAACAAGAGGAAGCAAATAAAATAAAAACAGCACCATTAGCTGGTTTTATCAACAATATGTTACCTAAAAGAGCTATAGAAGCTTCTAAAAGAGTCTTAGGTGAAGAGTTTACTTTAGATGTCACAGAAGCTAAAAATGTAATGGCTGAAGAGGTTGAAGCTGAAGTTGCTACAAAAACTACTAAAAGAAAAATAAAGCCTAGTTCACTAATATCCAACGATGCTGTAGGTAAGATCAAAGAACAAGTTGAAGCTAAGATCGAAGGCATCGATCCTAAAAATCTAACGTTTAAAAAACTAGGTGACTTAGCTCCTGAAATTATTGCAGAAGAAATTGGCATACCGGTTAAAAAGCTCACAGTAGCTACAGCTAACCTATCAAAAGGTGATGCAACTGCTATTCAACAATTTGTAAATAAGAACGCAGATAAATTATTAAAGATATTACCAGAAGGGGCAGTAGTAGAAGCTGCGACAGAGAAGCTCTTAGGTACATCCACTGGCGTGCCAAAAGGATTGCTTAATGCTTTTTATACTAAACAAGCTAGATTAGGTAAAGGAGCTGGACTTGCTCCGTTTAAATTAAACAAAGGAATTAGCAAAGCTGATTTCTTAGAAGCGTTTGGAATTGTTGAAGGTAAAAAAGCTGAAGGATTTGACGCTAGATCACCACAAGCTCAAGCTTTAAAAGGTATAGCTGGCTTGTACGGTAAATTAGTTACAAATGAAATTGTAAGATCTGATACTGATCTAAGTTTAGAAGCTAAGCAAGATGTAGCTGCGGGTAAAAACACTTCTATGGCTTCTCGTGGTGAAAAAATAAACTTTAAAGAAGCAGCCGAAAGCAAAACAGGTAAAATAACAGGTAGAACTTTAAAAAACTACACAGTAAAACAATTAAATGATTTAGGTTTTAAAAGTCTTGGTGATGTTAAAGAATTCCTTGGATTACCGCTTTTACCAGCTAGAATTATAAATAATAAAGAAAGAGCTGCAGATGAAAATATTCCTTTAAAGTCAGGTTATAAAATACTAGGTGGTAATCTAGATTTAATGACGGATGCTATAAATACATTTTTAAAAGAGTATCCACAATACAGGGAAATAATAAGAAAATCTACAACTAGTTCCTTAGGAAGATCTAGCATGGGATCTACCAAAATATTTGATAGGCTAATCATAAGAGACGGGAAAGTTTATGAAATAATAACTAGAGATCCTTATAAAGATAATAAAAGAAAATTGTCTAAATCTTTCGTTAAAAAAACAAACGAAAAAGATTTTTTGAAAGATCAATATGCTAAGCTTGATTATTTAGAAAATTACTGGTTAGATGTTCAGTCTTTTATAAAGAAAAATCCTAAGTTAGATTTCTTATTTGAGCAAATGCTTGACGACGCTCAAAACGATATGGGTAGCTTAATGAGAATAAGCCCTCCTATATTATATTTACCTTTAAATAGTAAAGGTGAAATAGATTTTAGCGTTGAGATTAGAGAAGAGCATAACATGCCTCAAAACAATGTAGGTAGTATGCTTTTAGCTGCTGCTGTAAATGGCGATGTAAAAAATGCTTTTAAAATTGTATCAGCTGCCTATATGCAAGGCCCTTTAACCATGGCTGACGATAGCAAAGTAAATATAAAATACGGTAGATCTATGCCAAGTTTCTTTTGGGATGTTATGGTTCCAAGAATATTATCAGGCGATTTAAAAATACCAGAAGGAACAGCCTCTTTAATAAGATTAGTTGAAGCTGATATAAACTTAGACAATTACAAGTTTTTACCTGAAAACAAAACATTTTCTGAATACTTTTTTGGTACAAATGGATTACCAATAAACATACAAAAAACATTACTTAAAGATTTTTTTAGCGGTGATATAACTTTAGAAAATGCTAGAAAACAAGGACTAGCTTATGACAAGTTAGTGCCTGGTATGATAAAGGCCTCTAAAGGAAATAGTATTTTAATTCCTAAAGCTATAGAATACAATAGAGACATAACAGTTCCTATGAGTATTGACGCTTTAGCTAAAACTGACAAAGCTTTAAATAATGCTAGAAAATTAAACCCTGAGATTAAGAAAATTAGAGTGTTTGACTTTGACGACACATTAGCTAAAACTAAAAGCAACGTGCTATACACAATGCCCGATGGAACTACCGGGGCTATTGACGCTGCTACATTTGCTAAAGAAGCAGGTAACATGGAAGCAGAAGGAGCTCAGTGGGATTTCTCTGAGTTTAGTAAAGTAATGCAAGGAAGCAAAGGACCACTGTTGGATGTAGCTAAAATCATAGCGGATAAACGTGGGACTAAAGATGTATTTGTTTTAACGGCAAGACCTGCAAATGCAGCTGGACCAATTAAAGAATTTTTAGCTAGCATGGGATTAGACATTCCACTTGCTAATATCACTGGATTAGGTGATGGCGCTCCACAAGCTAAAGCTGGTTGGATTATGGGTAAAGCAGCTGAAGGTTATAATGACTTTTATTTTGCCGATGATCACACGGGAAATGTTAAAGCAGTTAAAGACGTGCTTAGTCAAATAGACGTTAAATCTAAAGTTCAATTAGCTAAAGCAAGTAAAGGAGAAACCTTTGATACTATCGTAAATGATATGATAGAGGATTCATCTGGTATTGAAACTTACAAAAAATACTCTGCAGCTAGAGCTCAAACAATTGGCGCTAACAAAGGTAGGTTTAATTTCTTTATTCCACCTTCTGCTGAAGATTTTACAGGGTTATTATATAAGATGCTAGGTAAAGGTAAAAAAGGTGATGCTCAAATGGCATTTCTTAAAGCTAACTTATTAGATCCTTATGATAGAGCTGAGTCAGCTGTAACGCAAGCTAAGATATCTGCGGCAAATGATTTTAAAGCTTTAAAGACAGAACTAAAAAGCTTACCTACGAGCTTAAGCGTACCAACAGGTATCGGAGGATTTACATATTCTCACGCTGTACGAACAGCCATATGGACAGCTCAAGGTATGGATATACCAGGCTTGTCTAAAAGAGATATTCAAGAATTAAATGACTTTGTACAGAACGATCCTGAGCTTAGAGTGTTCGCTAATGAGTTAATTAAAATACAAAAAGGTAAACCTTATCCAAAACCAGGCAAAGACTGGCTAGGTGGTAATATCACTAGTGATATCATAAATGATATTAATAAAGTTAACC
>Ga0114995_10002206_pt1 | contig 13497 bp, 8 predicted proteins | sample ArcticOcean_MG_C_11_FD_87038 | JGI IMG/M metagenome (GOLD analysis project Ga0114995, IMG submission 87038) | Marine microbial communities from western Arctic Ocean - ArcticOcean_MG_CB2_154 | ecosystem: Environmental > Aquatic > Marine > Oceanic | place: Arctic Ocean: Canada Basin | collected... | reverse complement strand
TGGCCCAATTGGGCAGGGCAAAGCCAGCCGCGTTTTTATCGCGTAGGTCTAATGCGCTGCGCATAAATACGGCATCAGCATTGACAGAAATGGTCTTAAGTGTGGCTAGGCAAGCGCTATAAGCACCCAACAATATATGCTGACCGTTATCGAGTGGCGGGTCATTGTGTGGGTGGGTTGTAGCCTTGGTAAGCGACTTTGCTCTGCCACCAGCAGCAGGCGCGGCCTCAAATAAATCGACTTGCCAACCCAATTCGATGGCGGCTACAGCGGCGCTGCAACCCGCCCAACCAGCACCCACAATGGCTACTCGGGGTGCGGGTGTGTCTTGCTTAAGCGCCATCAACCCACCCAACCAAAGGCCTGGGTTTTCCAAGCCAGCCATAGCTTGCGAATGGGGGTGAGGCTGGTGCGTTGGTGGAGCACTTGAAAGCCGTCACGCTCAATTTCACGCAGCAAGGCCCGGTAAATGTTGGCCATCATCAGTCCTGGCTTTTGAGTGCGTTTGTCTTGGGCAGGCAACATGGCAAGTGCTTGGTCATACAGCTGGTGCGCCCGGTCTGCTTGAAACTGCATAAGTGCAACAAACTGTTCTGAGTACACACGCTTGAGAATGTCGTTGGCTTTAACGTCAAATTGTTGCAGTTCATTAACAGGTAGGTAAATACGACCGCGCATGGCGTCTTCACCGACATCACGAATGATATTGGTCAACTGAAACGCTTGCCCCATGGCGTGGGCATAGGCGGTGGTGAGATCGGTTGTTTGGCCAAAAATGCGCGCTGCCACTTCGCCCACCACGCCGGCTACCAAGTGGCAGTAACGCTCAAGAGCGGGGTAGTCTAGGTAGCGGTTTTGTTGCAAGTCCATTTGGCAACCTTCAATGACCGCTGTCAGATGCGCCGCAGTGATGTTGTATGGCTCAATATGAGGTTGCAGCGCCCGCATAACTGGGTGCGAAGGCTGGCCAGCAAACAGTTGGCCTACTTCGCCGGCCCACCATGCCAACTTTGACGCCGCCACGCTAGGGTCGGCTACATCGTCAACAACGTCGTCAACTTCGCGGCAAAAAGCGTAAAAGGCGGTAATAGCGGCACGCTTTGGCGGTGGTAAAAAGAGGAACGCGTAGTAAAAACTGCTGCCAGACGCGGCTGCCTTTACTTGAACGTAGTTTTGAGGTGTGGTCATGTGCAAATGATTATGGTTTCATGCGAGAAAATACTTGTCTGGCGCGTTGGCGCAACGTTGCACGCTTCGCAGGCTGTTGGCCACGCATAAACGCCATGTACAGCAGCGGCACCATAAACAATGTGAGTACGGTTGAAAATGCCAAGCCCCACACAATACTGGATGCGACCGGCCCCCACAGCAAGCTTTTACCCCCTAGGCCAAACGCCAAAGAAAATAAGCCGCCAATCGTTGTTGTGGTGGTAATGAGTATGGGGACAACACGCCTGCGCGCCGCTTGAACAATGGCGTGCGAGGTTTTCCGCCCCAGTCTGAGCCTGTCATTGGCGGCTGCAATGAGTACGATTGCGGAGTTCACGGCAATGCCAGTGAGCGCAATCACACCGTACAACGTATACAACGACAAGGGGTTGCCCGATAGGGTCAATCCAAACGCGACACCCGTAAAGGCCAATGGTACGGTGACCAAAATCATGAGTGGTTGGAAGTAGCTGGCAAACTGCGCAGCCAGTATTAAAAACACCAAGCCCATACCCAATAAGAACAAGACTTTCATGGCATTGAGACTCTCCTCAATGTCTTCTAATTCGCCAGAAAAATCTAAGCTGATATTGGGATGGTCATGTTGAATGCCAGCCCAACCTACTTTCAGCATGTCATTGGCTTTGGCTGTGTCCGTGAGCTCTTTATCTAGGTTGGCCTCAACCGTGATGGTGCGCCGCAAGTTGTAATGTTTGATCAAGCCACGCGTGGGGCCAGTTTGTGGTTCAACAAGCGCACCCAAGCGTGTGACGTCTCCATTGGGCAGTGCAATAGGCATATCGAGCAGGGCGGACACGCTGGATGGGTTGGCATAGTCTGATTCGTTGGCTATGACACGCAGTTCAATTTTGTCGCCAGCCTCTCGGGTAAAGGCGACCACCTCGCCGTCTACACTCAAGCGCACCAAGCGAGCCAACAATGCCGCATTCACATGGTTGCTCCGCAACGCGTCGCTGTCCATACGCAATGTCAGCTGTGGCCGTCCAGGTAAGTTGTCGTCCTGGACGTCGGTCGCACCGGGTATGTCGCGAACCATGGTTTTGATGGCGTCGGCAGCAGCTTGAATTTCTGTAAAGTCGTCACCTCGCACTTTCACAGCAATCGGCTTGCCTGAGGGCGGGCCACCGGCCAGCATAGTAAAGCTCTTTTTGCCGGCACTTGGCATGTCTTCAATGGCCTTGCGCATGCCTTCCACCACAGCCTCCACCTCACGTGAGTTGGGGCCTAGCGGGTTGAGAGATACAAATACCTGGCCATACGTTTCGCCGTAAAGCGGCTCGGTGTCGGTGAACTTCACGCCGGCCAATGTGCTGGCGGACCTGGCCTCAAGCTCTGGGCCCACGCCTTTGAGTTGTGCTCGCACGGCCAGCTCTACTTGGTTGACAGCTTTTAAGGTGTCTTCAAGCGCCGCGTTGGACGGCATGTCGACGTTCACATAAAAAGCCCTGATGGGGTCAAATGCAAAAAACTGCACCCGTATTACGCCGGTTGCCAGCAGGGTTGCGGCGCTGATCACAGACAGAACGCCGACCATTGCGAAGCGTTTGGGGCGGCGTATCACATAAGCCAATGCCTGGCCGTACTTGAGGCGAATACGCCGGTTAAAGCGTGTGCGCCAATCTGGTTTGTTCACGTTAGGCTGGTTCACGCCAATGGCAGCCATGTGCACAGGCATCATCCAAAACGCCTCAATCAGTGAAATTGCCAGGGCCACACTCACCACAAAAGGAATGACAAACATGAACTTGCCCATGATGCCTGGCAGCAGCATAAGGGGTAAAAAAGCGGCCATGGTGGTGGCCACTGAGGCCAGCACTGGGCCAAATACCTCGCTGACACCGTCAACGCAAGCATCCGCTAGGTGTTGTCCACGCTGCACACGGTAGTAAATAGCTTCAGCCACTACCACTGCATCGTCAACCAACATGCCCAGCGCAATGACAACGCCCAGCAGCACCGAAACGTTGATGGTGTTGTCCATGCCGTTGAGCAACGCAAAGGTGGCCAGTAGCGAGAACGGAATGCCCAGTGCTATGAGTGCACCGACCTTCCAGCCCAAAAACAACCAACTCACCACCAACACCATAACGGCGCCAAGCAAGGCGTTGGTCTCCATCACATCAATGGCTTTTTTGGTGGGAATGGTCTGGTCGTCGCTGAGTAAAAGGCTAAGTCCTTTGTCTGCAATGCCCTGATTTTGTTGGGTAATGTAGTCTTTCAAGCGCTGGACCAACTCCAATGTGTTGGTGCCTGACTTCTTTGTTACCGACATGTAGATGGCTGGCATGCCCTCAGTCGCGGCGTACTGAGAAGCCTTGGCGCGGGCTTGTTCGATACGAGCGACATCTTGTAAGCGTGCTGACACGCCAGGTCGTTGGCTGGACAAAACAGGCCAATTGGCGAGCACGTTGGGGTCGCTGCTGATGCCTTGCACGCTGATAGACCAAGCACCATCAGCCGTACGCAAGGTGCCAGCGGAGGTGTCGCGCCACCAAGCTTGCAAGCTGTCAGCGACATCGGCCGCGGTTAAGCCGCGCATGGCCAATGCTTGCACGTCTGGCACCACGCGCAATTCAGGGTTGCGCAAGCCCAAAGCAAATACCTGGTCTACTCCGGCAATACGCTCTAAGTCGGCTTTGATGCGCCTGGCAGCCAAGCGCAGGGCTTCGTCGTCGGCTTGGCCCTTCAGAACGAGGGCTGCTGTGGGAAAGCCATTAGAGGTGGTGATCTCGAGCACGCGCGGCTCGTTGGCCTCTTTGGGCATTTCGCTGGCGGCTTTATTTTGAATTTCGCGTCGCAAGTCGTTCATGCGCTTGTCAAAATCGCGCTCGGACAACTCACTAAATCTCACCAACAAGCTAGAGACGTTGTTGCGCGAGTTAGAGGTCACAAACCGAATGTCGGAAACCCCTTGAATGGCATCTTCGAGTGGGTTGGTCACCAAGCGCTCAACTTCTTCAGCTGTCGCACCAGGCAATACGGTGGTGATATTGACCCAGTTAAAGTTGATTTCTGGGTCTTGCTCACGCGGCATCGTGGCGTAGCTGATGGCTCCCAGCAGCACCACCACCACAAAGGCGATGTTGGCAAGTGGGTGGTTGGCAAGGAGTGCGCGGTAAAACTTCATGAGAGCCCTGTTGCCTGTTGTTATTGACTGAACTGAACAGCTTGGCCGTTTTGCAGCAGGGCCTGTCCGCTGGTCACGATGGGTGTTTGCGCATTAAGGTCAAGCGGCGCAGGGCGCCCTTCTTGTGCACGCGGTATGGCTACAAAGCGGGCCTCGTTGTTGACGACCGTGAAGTAACCGACCAACCCGGCGCGGCGCACCAGCACTTGGGTGGGCATATGCGCTTGTGGGTCATTCCATATCAACTCGCCTGCGCTGCCTGCCAGGGGCGTGTCTGTTGTGCTTGTAAACCGCAGGCGAACCGGTTGTGAGCGGGTTTGAGGGTCTAGGCTTGCGCCAATACGCAGCAACTGGACAGGAAAGTTTTGTCCGTTGTCTTTTGCGCGCCAAACGATGGTGCTCGCGCGCTCTAGGCTGACGGCTTGGGTTTGTGACACATTCAGGGCAACCTCTGGTTTGCTGGTGTCCACGAGATTAAAGAGTGGCGTGCCAGGGGACACCATGTCGCCAACTTGCGCCATGCGTTGGTGTACAACGGCATTAAAGGGGGCTGTGATGCGTGTCTTGCTTACGCTGCGCTGGGCAGTTTGTAGCGCGGCCAAGGCGCTTGCAACGTGTGCTTGCTGAATGGCGTGCTCGGTTTCTCGCTGCTGCAAGGCCTGGGGTGATAAAAACCCTTTTGCCACCAGTTCTTGCGCGCGTTTGAGTTGTTGTGCGCTTAAAGCCTCTTGTGCTGTGGCCGATTGGTGGGTGGCTTGCGCTTGAGCCAATGCCAAGCTGAGGTCGCGTGGGTCGAGTTGTGCCAACAACTCACCTCGCTTGACCAAAGACCCTGTATCGGCACGCCAGCTTTGCACCACACCGCCAACTTGCGCTGCAAGTTGCGCGTTGTTTCTGGCTTGAACCTGCGCCCCAACACTGGTGGATGGGTAGACCGCAGTGTCTTTGAATAAAGTGGTTTGCACCATGGCCAGTGGTGCCTGTGTTGTGGCGTTAGCAGGTGCAATATACCCCGCTGTTGCTGCCACTTTGGCGTCATCTTGGCTGAAAGCCAGCGAGGAAACCATCAAGACCAAGGCCCCTGTCACCATTAAAACGGCCAAGCTTACATGGCTGCTGACGCGCTTGGGGTATCGCAGCGTTGCGACAAGCATAGTGGTGGTCTGTTGGGCTAGCGGGGCGTGACGGTGTTGTGGCATAAGCTGGCTGGTCATCGTTTTATCTATAAGTAGTCATGTGCGTGTCAAGCGAAAGTCATTCAATTGTGATGCAACTGCGTGACACTGCAGCCCTGCGTAGCAGTGCCCGTATAGCGAGATGGGGTTAGTGGTTGCTGTGCGGTCGTTCCTGGCCCTCAGATTGCGTTCACAGTGTCCTTTCACCGAGAAGTTTTAAGCGCACGGCTTGGTAGGCCACAACCAGCGCGTCCCATTTGTTCAGTTTGATCCGCACGCGCGCTGATTGGAACCCCGAGTTCTCAATAAGCTGCAGCAGCCTCAAGCCACCTGTCACTACGACAGCCAGTTCCCAGCCTGCGCGCCCAGGCACCCGGTGCACAATGCCGATGCCTTGTTTCATCACGCCTCTAGCGTGGGCTACCAAGGCGCCCACAACTGCGGCTGCTTGGTCTGGCGAAATGTGTCGCACATCAGTTAGGGGGGGCAACTGGTGCTGCGCCAGCACCGAAGCCGGGATGTAAAAACGGCCTCTACTCAAGTCTTGGGTGAGATCTTGCCAAAAATTAATCAGCTGTAAAGCCGTGCATACAGCGTCGCTTTGCGCAACTGTGTATGCGTCGTTGACCTTGTACAGTTGCAGCATCAATCGCCCAATTGGATTGGCAGACTGCGCGCAGTAGCTCAACAGGGCGGGGAAGTCCTTGAACCGCTCTCCCAGTGGGGCTTGAACTGTGTGGTGCACATCTGCTTCGAAGGCAAGTAACAAGTCAAAGAGCGGTTTTGGCGACAGGTCCGCGGCTACCAATTGAGCCAAAGGCATCACCAATGGGCGGTATATTGCGGCGTCTGCGGTCAGTGCTTGCCGGTCTATGGCTCGTTGCAGCGCCAGTCGCATGGACGACAAGGCTGCCAAGCGATCGCCAGGCGCCACATCGCCCTCATCGGCGAGATCGTCACCAGTGCGTGCCCAATAATAAATGGCCTGAACAGCTGGACGAATGGCTTTAGGGCATAGGAAGCTGGCCACAGGAAAGTTTTCGTAGTGGTTCACGCCCGTAGATGCAACCCTGTTGGGTAAGTGGCTGGTAGACATCAATCTATTGTCGCTTGCGCCAAAGCCACTTTATGCCGGCGGTATATCTGGCATTTTTGCTGTGTTTTGTCTTGGCGTGTCTACAAGCTTTAAAACGAGCTTGGCACAGACTACAATAGTGAGTTATTCGTTGAATGCGCGCCACAATTCGCGCAAACAGGGTTCTACGCGGTCAACCCGCAAAGTCCAGTGAACTAATGGGTTGCGTGCAACCCATCAAGCACCGAGTTAGCGCGGGTGGCGAAATTGGTAGACGCACCAGGTTTAGGTCCTGACGCTGGTAACAGTGTGGGGGTTCGAGTCCCCCCCCGCGCACCACCTATTTAAATGCTTCGTTGTGGTCAAACATAGGGTTTGAGCCAACGGGGCCGACACAGCAGGAGTTTAGTGATGGCCGTGAACGTTGAAATCTTGGAAAAGCTAGAGCGCAAAATAACGCTGTCATTGCCGGTGGCAGTGATTACTGCCGAGGTAGAGACCCGCCTTAGGCGTTTGGCCAAACAGGTCAAGATAGATGGCTTTCGTCCAGGCAAAGTACCTTCCAAAGTGGTTGCACAAATGTACGGCGCTTCTGTTCAGTACGAAGTCATGAACGACAAGGTAGGCGAGGCTTTCAGTTTGGCCGCCAACGAAGCGCAATTGCGCGTCGCAGGCGCTCCACAGTTGACTGAAAAAGAAGGCGCGCCAGAAGGCGAATTGCTGTTTGACGCTGTATTTGAGGTTTATCCAGAAGTAAAGTTGGGCGATGTTGCCAGCGTTGAGGTTGAAAAACTCACCGCCGACGTTACCGAAGAGGCGATTGACAAAACAGTTGATATTTTGCGCAAGCAACGCCGCACATTTGCGCAGCGGCCTGCTGTTGAGGCAGCTGTTGACGGTGACCGGGCAACAATAGACTTCTTAGGCACCATTGATGGTGTTGCTTTTGAAGGCGGCAAAGCCGACGCTTTTCAATTCTTGGTCGGTGACGGTCAAATGTTAAAAGAATTCGAAGACGCAGTGCGCGGCATGAAGACCGGCGAAAGCAAAACCTTTCCATTGTCTTTCCCCGAGGACTACCACGGTAAAGACGTCGCAGGTAAAACGGCTGACTTCATGGTGACCGTCAACAAACTTGAAGCTGCAACCATGCCAGCCATTGACGAAGAGTTCGTCAAGTCGCTGGGTGTCTCAGAGCACACTGTTGACGCGTTGCGTGCTGATATCCGCACCAATTTACAGCGCGAAGTTAAAGCCCGCCTGCAAGCCCGCAACAAGCAAGCCGCCATGGACGGTTTGGTTGCCAAGGCCGAGTTGGACCTGCCTTCAGCGGCTGTTCAGGCTGAGCTAGACCGCATGGTTGTACGCGCACGTGCTGACCTTAAGCAACGCGGCGTCAAAGACGCGGACAAAGCCCCTATCCCTGATGACGTGTTCCGCCCGCAAGCTGAGCGCCGTGTTCGTTTAGGCTTGGTGGTTGCAGAATTGGTACGTGCTGAGAACTTGCAAGCAACGCCTGATCAAATCAAAGCCCACATCACTGAAATGGCAGCCTCTTACGAGCGTCCAGAAGACGTGGTCAAGTGGTACACGGGCGACCAAAGTCGCATGGCTGAAGTCGAAGCCGTTGTCATTGAAAACAATGTGACCGAGTTCGTATTAGGCAAAGCCAAAGTGAGTGACAAAGTTGTTGACTTTGACGAGTTGATGGCTCAGCAGTAATTGGGAAGTTGATTTCCGGGCGACAGGCCCACACGACAAAAGGGCGGTTAACGCCCTTTTGTTGTTTGTGTCTGTTTCTCTAAGACTGTCACCTGATTGGTGACCTGCAAGACTTGTAAAGCAACGCAATGCCCACAAGTACACATGCAGGTAGGCAGTTGGTTACAGTAGTGCAAGTCACCGATCTTTTTATAGTGCGCTGCGGCGCAACGACATATCATCTAATTTGGAGATAAAGCGATGAACGCATTGGATACACAAGCCTTGGGCATGGTCCCTATGGTGATTGAGCAGTCTGGTCGCGGCGAGCGCAGCTATGACATTTACTCGCGTTTGCTCAAAGAGCGCGTGATATTTTTAGTTGGTCCCGTAAACGACTACACGGCCAACTTGGTTGTTGCTCAACTGCTGTTTCTAGAGTCTGAAAATCCAGACAAAGACATTCACTTTTACATCAACTCACCCGGCGGCTCTGTGAGCGCCGGTATGGCGATTTTTGACACCATGAACTTCATCAAGCCCGATGTGTCCACGCTGTGCACCGGCATGGCAGCCAGCATGGGTGCATTTTTGTTGGCCGCAGGCGCCAAGGGCAAGCGCTTCTCGCTGCCTAATTCCCGTGTGATGATTCACCAGCCTTTGGGTGGAACGCAGGGTCAGGCCACTGACATTGAGATTCACGCCCGAGAAATCCTTCGTTTGCGCGCCTTACTCAACAGTATTTTGGCAGAGCAGTCTGGTCAAACCCTAGAGCGTATTGAACGTGATACCGAGCGCGACTACTTTATGACGGCTCAAGAAGCGGCTGATTACGGCTTGGTAGACAAAGTAATTGACAAGCGCGAGGACGTAGCCAAGCCTGCTTGATCGCAGTATTTGAATGGTTTTTGAGGATATGGCGCTGATGCCGCACCATTTTGGTGCGTTCTGGGCGCCATTTCCACTTTTTGAGTGAGGCTAGGCGTTATCATTAACCCTATTCAAACAGTTTGACAGCAAGGTGTAGACGACATGGCCGATAAAAAAGGCACCAGTTCCGAAAAGAATCTTTACTGCTCATTTTGCGGTAAGAGCCAGCATGAGGTCAAAAAGCTAATAGCCGGGCCGTCTGTATTCATTTGCGATGAATGTATTGACCTGTGCAACGACATTGTGCGTGACGAGTTGCCCGCCAACGAGCTAGGCGAGAAGGCGAAAAACGACTTGCCAACGCCCGCACAATTAAAAGGCAACCTAGACAACTACGTGATTGGCCAAGACAAGGCCAAACGCGCCTTGTCTGTAGCGGTGTACAACCACTACAAGCGTCTGAACCACAAAGAAAATGCCAAACAAGACGATGTGGAGTTGGTTAAAAGCAATATTTTGCTGATCGGTCCAACTGGTTCTGGCAAAACGCTGCTCGCACAAACACTGGCTCGTATGTTGGACGTGCCGTTTGTGATGGCCGATGCCACCACGTTGACCGAAGCTGGTTATGTGGGCGAAGACGTTGAAAATATTGTGGCCAAATTGTTGCAAACCTGTGACTACGATGTGGCCAAAGCCCAACGCGGCATTGTCTATATCGACGAAATAGACAAAATTTCGCGCAAGTCTGACAACCCGTCCATTACCCGCGACGTGTCGGGTGAGGGCGTGCAGCAAGCGTTGCTCAAATTGATTGAAGGCACGATAGCGTCTATTCCACCGCAAGGTGGGCGCAAACACCCCAACCAAGACTTCTTACAGGTTGATACCACCAACATTTTATTTATCTGTGGCGGTGCGTTTTCAGGCTTGGAAAAAGTCATTGAAAACCGAACAGAAGCTTCCGGTATTGGCTTTGGTGCGATTGTTAAAAACAAGCAGGGCAGAAGTGTCTCTGAGTCGTTTAACGATGTTGAGCCAGAAGACATGGTCAAGTTCGGCATCATTCCGGAACTGATTGGTCGACTGCCTGTGGTGGCCACCTTGGAAGAGCTGAATGAAGAACAGCTGATAGATATTTTGACCACGCCCAAGAATGCCGTGGTTAAACAGTTTTCAAAGCTGATTGCTTTAGAGGATGCCGAGTTGGATGTGCGCCCAGGTGCATTGCGTGCGATTGCCCGCAAAGCCCTGAAGCGCAAAACAGGCGCCCGTGGATTGCGCTCAATACTTGAACAAGCGTTAATTGACACCATGTTTGAGTTGCCAAGCTTGGTGGGTGTTAAGCAAGTGGTGCTGGATGAAACCACCATTGACGATGCCAAACCCCCTCTGTTGGTGTATCACGAAAAAGCCAAAAAGGCTTAAGCCACCAATGTCCCATTTTTTGTTGGAATGCTCATTTGTTAGCGTTACAACGACTCAATAAGGTTTAGTTATGTCTGGTCAAGAAGTTTTGCCCCCTATGCCTATTGAATTGCCATTGTTGCCCTTGCGTGACGTCGTGGTGTTTCCGCACATGGTTATTCCGTTGTTTGTCGGGCGTGCCAAAAGCATCAAGGCTTTAGAAGCTGCCATGGCAGATGACCGTCGCATCATGTTGGTCGCTCAAAAAGCTGCAGCTAAAGATGAGCCAACACCTCAAGACATGTTCGAAATGGGCTGTGTGGCCAGCATTTTACAAATGCTTAAACTGCCAGACGGTACCGTCAAGGTGTTGGTTGAGGGTGTACAGCGTGCCACGGTTAAAAGCATTGCCGATGGTGAGGTCCATTTCAGTGCTGTTGTTGAGCCCGTTGCCGTTGAGTTAGAGCGTCAAGCCAATGATGAAACTGAGATTGAGGCCCTGCGCCGTGCAGTGATGCAGCAGTTTGACCAATACGTCAAACTCAATAAAAAAATCCCTTCAGAAATCCTCACTTCGATAGCCAGCATTGACGAGCCAGGTCGATTGGCAGACACCATCGCTGCGCATCTGCCTTTGAAGTTAGAGTCCAAACAAGAGGTGTTGGATTTGGCCGCCATCAAGGTGCGCTTGGAAAAGCTCTACACGCAAATAGAGGCTGAAGTGGATGTCCTCAACGTTGACAAGCGCATCCGCGGTCGCGTGAAGCGCCAGATGGAGAAAAACCAACGCGACTTCTACCTCAACGAGCAGGTTAAAGCCATTCAAAAAGAGTTGGGTGAGGGCGAAGAGGGTGCTGATATTGAAGAGCTTGAGAAAAAAATCAAGTTGGCACGCATGCCAAAAGAGGCACGGAAAAAGGCCGACAGTGAGTTAAAGAAACTCAAGTTGATGTCTCCAATGTCAGCAGAGGCCTCTGTCGTTCGCAACTACTTAGAGGTATTGCTGGGCTTGCCGTGGAGTAAAAAGTCCAAAGTGATTCACGACTTGGCGCTGGCTGAAGAAACACTTAACGCAGACCACTTTGGCTTGGACAAAGTTAAAGAGCGAATTCTGGAGTACCTCGCAGTTCAACAACGCGTTGACAAGCTGAAGGCCCCTATTTTGTGTCTGGTAGGTCCTCCTGGCGTTGGTAAAACATCGCTGGGCCAATCGATTGCCAAAGCCACTGGCCGCAAGTATGTGCGCATGGCCTTGGGCGGTGTTCGCGACGAAGCCGAAATCAGGGGGCACAGGCGCACTTACATTGGAGCCTTGCCTGGAAAAGTGCTGCAAAACTTGTCAAAAGCGGGTACCCGCAATCCGTTGTTCTTGTTGGACGAGATTGACAAGCTCGGAACAGACTTTAGGGGTGACCCATCTAGCGCTTTGCTAGAGGTCTTAGACCCTGAACAAAACCATACTTTTGGTGACCATTATGTCGAGGTCGACTTTGACTTAAGCGACGTTATGTTTGTGGCAACCTCCAACTCCATGAATATTCCATCGGCTTTGTTAGACCGAATGGAAGTTATTCGTTTGAGCGGCTACACCGAAGACGAGAAAGTGCACATTGCGTTGCAGTATTTGCTGCCCAAGCAAATCACCAATAACGGCGTAAAAGAAACTGAGTTAGACATTACAGAAGATGCGCTTCGTGACATAGTGCGCTACTACACACGTGAAGCCGGTGTGCGTTCGTTGGAGCGAGAGATTTCTAAAATTTGTCGCAAAGTTATCAAGAGTTTGTTGCTCAAACAAGCCACGCCAACCGTGGTGGTCAATGCCGCAAATTTGAACGACTTTTTGGGTGTGCGCAAGTTCACCTACGGCCGCGCTGAGCAGGTCAACCAAGTTGGTCAAGTGGTTGGTTTGGCATGGACAGAGGTTGGCGGTGACTTGCTCACCATTGAGGCTGCATTGATGCCAGGTAAAGGTGTCATTACGCGCACTGGCTCTTTGGGTGATGTGATGAAAGAGTCTGTTGAGGCAGCCCGTACTGTGGTGCGTAGCCGCGCAAATGCGCTGGGTATTAAAGAAGAGCTCTTTGACAAACGTGACATGCACATTCACGTGCCAGACGGCGCCACGCCTAAAGATGGTCCAAGTGCTGGTGCCGCAATGGTGACCGCGTTGGTGTCTGCATTAACGCAAATCCCTATTAAGTGCAACGTTGCCATGACGGGTGAAATTACCCTGCGCGGCGAAGTAACAGCCATTGGTGGTTTGAAAGAAAAACTGTTGGCTGCATTGCGCGGTGGCATCGAGACTGTGCTCATTCCAGAAGAGAACGTTAAAGACCTTGCTGATATTCCCGACAACGTCAAAAGCGGTCTTGAAATCGTGCCTGTAAGGTGGATTGACCAAGTGCTAGAAAAAGCCTTGGAGCGTATGCCTGAGCCGCTAAGTGAGGCAGAAATTGCAGCTGCAGCTGCAGCTCGCGCCGCATCGACTCACGCGGCTCCAACGGATGCGGTGAAACACTGAAATGTATAAATTTTTCTAGGCTGTCTCACAAAGAGGCTGGAAAATTGGTTTATACTTCTGGCTTCGCAACAAACAACGTTTGTTGCGATACATGCGGGAATAGCTCAGTTGGTAGAGCGCAACCTTGCCAAGGTTGAGGTCGCGAGTTCGAGTCTCGTTTCCCGCTCCATATTAAAAAAAGGGAAGCTACTAGCTTCCTTTTTTTATAACAAGACCCGGTAGTTCAACCGACTACAGGTCCTTTCGTTTGGCGCGATAGCAAAGCGGTTATGCAACGGATTGCAAATCCGTCTAGCCCAGTTCGACTCTGGGTCGCGCCTCCAAAATTCCTTATTGGAATCATGAAAATAGCTCCTCCGGGGGCTATTTTTGTTTGTGCTGGTTTGTC
>Ga0114995_10002205_pt1 | contig 13499 bp, 16 predicted proteins | sample ArcticOcean_MG_C_11_FD_87038 | JGI IMG/M metagenome (GOLD analysis project Ga0114995, IMG submission 87038) | Marine microbial communities from western Arctic Ocean - ArcticOcean_MG_CB2_154 | ecosystem: Environmental > Aquatic > Marine > Oceanic | place: Arctic Ocean: Canada Basin | collected... | reverse complement strand
TTTAACTGAAATTTTTAGACGAGGATCTGCAAAATGGCAGCAAAAGACGTCAAATTCGGCACCGATGCACGCAACCGTATGTTGAACGGTGTGAACATTCTGGCTGACGCCGTAAAAGTTACTCTAGGCCCAAAAGGCCGGAACGTTGTTCTGGATAAATCTTTTGGTGCACCACGCATCACCAAAGACGGTGTTTCTGTCGCAAAAGAGATCGAACTTGAAGATAAGTTCGAGAACATGGGCGCTCAGATGGTTAAAGAAGTTGCATCGCGCACCAACGATGAAGCTGGTGATGGAACAACAACAGCTACAATTTTGGCTCAAGCGATCGTTCGCGAGGGCATGAAATCAGTTGCAGCTGGCATGAATCCAATGGATCTGAAGCGCGGTATCGACGCGGCGACGACTGTTGTTGTAAATACGATCAAAGCTGCGTCTCGTCCTGTCACTGACAGTGCAGAAGTTGCTCAAGTTGGTACCATCTCTGCTAACGGCGAAACTGATATTGGCCAGCAAATAGCGGATGCTATGCAGCGTGTTGGTAATGAAGGCGTTATCACGGTTGAAGAGAACAAAGGTCTGGAAACAGAAACTGTTGTTGTAGAAGGCATGCAGTTTGATCGTGGTTATTTGTCACCTTACTTTGTAACCAATCCTGAAAAAATGACAGCTGAGCTGGAAGATGTAATGATCTTGCTGCACGAAAAAAAGCTGTCATCGCTGCAGTCTATGGTACCTTTGCTGGAGCAAGTGATCCAGTCTGGTAAGCCTTTGTTGATCGTTGCTGAAGATATTGAAGGCGAAGCCTTGGCTACTTTGGTCGTAAACAAATTGCGTGGTGGTTTGAAGATTGCGGCTGTTAAAGCTCCAGGTTTCGGTGACCGTCGCAAAGCCATGTTGCAAGACCTTGCAATTTTGACTGGTGGTCAGGTGATTTCTGAAGATCTTGGTATGAAGCTGGAATCAGTGACTATGGATATGCTTGGTTCTGCAAAGCGTATTTCGATCACAAAAGATGAAACAACTATTGTTGAAGGCTTGGGATCAAAAGCTGAGATCGAAGCTCGGGTATCACAGATACGCAGCCAAATCGAAGAAACTACTTCTGATTATGACCGCGAGAAACTGCAAGAACGCGTTGCTAAATTAGCTGGTGGTGTTGCTGTGATCCGTGTTGGTGGCATGACTGAAGTTGAAGTTAAAGAACGCAAAGACCGTGTTGATGATGCCTTAAACGCGACCCGTGCGGCCGTTCAAGAGGGTGTTGTTGTTGGTGGTGGTGTTGCTTTGATCCAAGCTGGTAAAGCTTTGATAGGACTAGAAGGCGCTAATCCTGATCAGACCGCTGGCATCAAAATCGTAGCACGCGCGATTGAAGCACCTTTGCGTCAAATTGCTGAAAACGCTGGTGTCGATGGCGCCGTCGTTGCAGGTAAAGTACGTGAAAGCAATGACACTAACTTTGGTTTCAATGCGCAAACTGAAGAATACGGTGATCTGTTTGCCTTTGGTGTTATTGACCCGGCGAAAGTCGTGCGTACAGCTTTGGAAGATGCAGCTTCAATTGCAGGTCTGTTGGTTACAACAGAAGCGATGGTTGCTGATAAGCCAGAAAAAGCTGGCGCCGGCGGTGGCGGCGGCGGCATGCCTGACATGGGTGGCATGGGCGGCATGGGCGGCATGATGTAAGCTAGCCGGCTTTATAACCTTACCTACCAAAGGCCCGCGTCCAACGCGGGCCTTTTTATTTTATGTTAGTTGGACGATTATTAGCCTTTTTGGATGGATGGCGAAGACATTGAGAATAAGGCTTCTATTTCCCCCTCTAATACAGCCGCAAAGCTCCTATCTGACAGCTATGCGCCGACTATGTCTTATAGCTTTTTTACACCTATCCCCCGCACTGGCTGCCGCTCAGGACTGGGTCATTTTACTGCATGTGCCGGCCGCTTAGTGAGGCGTCGTTTGCGTTGATGGTGCACAGGTTAAAGGCACAGGGCTATCACGTGCAAAACCCAGAATTTTCGACCCGCAGCAAAACAATTGCAGAATTAGTTCGCGATATGATCCCTCAGGCGGTGCAGGCCTGTGGTAATCAGCACCAGCATTTTGTCACCCATTCCCTAGGTGGGACCATGGTGCGGGCTTATTTGGCTTGGGCCGAACCCAAGAACCTCGGCCATATGGTGATGTTGGGACCGCCCAATAAAGGCTCTGAGGTGGTGGATGTTGTGCAGGCTTTGGCGGGGTTGGATTGGGTCAATGGTCCAGCTGGCCGCCAGCTGAGCACGGACTCCAATAGACTGCCCAATTAATTGCCGCCAGTCACCTTCTTGCTGGGAATTATCGCTGGACGGGTGAGCTTTAACCCGTTGTACTCGAATTTTATTGAGGGGCCAGATGATGGCAAGGTGTCGGTGGAAAGTACCCGTGTAGAAGGCATGCATGATCATCTGATGCTGCCGGTGGGCCATACATTTATGATGAATAATCCGTTGGTGATCGCCCAAGTGCAAGCTTATCCAAAGCACGGTAAGTTTGACCGTAGTTTTACTCTGCGTGATGTGAGTTTAAACGCCCTGCAAAAGGTATTGAAACGTAATGAGGCTGGGCGTTAATTGCGAAAGTTGACATGACCCATCTTGCGGCCAGGTTTGACCTCAGACTTGCCATAGAGATGTAGAGCTGCATTGGTTTTGCGCAGCTCGGGTAGGCGGTCCATATCGTCACCGATGAGGTTTTCCATCTGGATATCACTGTGGCGGGCACCATCGCCCAGGGGCCAACCGCCCACGGCTCTGATGTGTTGCTCAAATTGGCAAATGTCACAGCCATTTTGTGTCCAATGGCCGGAATTGTGTACGCGGGGGGCAATCTCATTGACGATAAAGCCGCCCGCAGTGACGAACAGCTCAACCCCCATCACGCCCACATAATCCAACGCATTCATGATCTTCGCAGCTATTAAAACCGCATCCATGCGCTGTGATGTGGTGAGATTGGCAGGGACGGTGGTGGTGTGCAAAATACCATCACGGTGCACGTTTTCACCGGGGTCATAGCACGCTACTTGGCCGTCGCTGGCCCTTGCGGCAATCACTGAGACTTCATGGCTGAATTCAATAAAGCCCTCCAAAACGGAGGGGGCCCCTGCCATGGCATCCCATGCGGCAGTCATATCTGAAGCCTTTTTGAGACGTATCTGACCTTTACCGTCATAGCCCATGCGGCGACTTTTTAATATAGAGGGTGCACCAATACGTGCCACTGCTGCTGCGGCATCTTCGGCGTTAGTTACATCTGCATACGGTGCCACCTTCAGCTCTAGTTTTGTGAGAAATTCCTTTTCGCTCAAGCGATCCTGAGAAACGGCCAAAGCCTGACGGCCCGGATGAATTGGGCAGATGCCTTCAAGGACATCCAAGGCTGAAGCTGGAATATTTTCAAATTCATAAGTGATTACATCAACTGATTCTGCAAATATGCGTAGAGCTTCAGCGTCGTCATAAGATGCGATTGTGATACGATGCGCTACTTGCCCGGCTGGTGGGTTGGCGCCAGGTTCAAAAATGTGGGTGTTGAGCCCAAGCCGGCTAGCCGCGACCGAGAGCATCCGGCCTAACTGTCCACCTCCTAAAATTCCAATTGTGGCTCCTTGGGGCAATGGATCATTCATCAACAGGCTCCTGAGGAATTGAGGCAGACAAGGCGCTGCGCCAGGCGTCTAGCCGGGTGGCGATCTCAGGATACTGGGTCGCCAGCATGCCTGCTGCCATCAAGCCGGCATTGGCTGCTCCTGATGGGCCAATTGCCATAGTGGCCACTGGATAGCCTTTTGGCATTTGCAGAATAGAATAAAGGCTGTCGATGCCGGAAAGAGCTTTTGTTTGAACTGGTACACCTACAACTGGAATACGAGTTTTTGAGGCTATCATACCGGGCAAATGCGCCGCGCCACCCGCACCCGCAATGATTACCTTAAGGCCGCGCTCGATTGCAGTCGTGCCATAGTTCCAAAGCCTGTCGGGCGTACGGTGCGCTGACACTATTTTACTTTCAAAGGAAATTTCTAAAGCGTCAAGAACATCGGCGGCGTGTTTCATTGTTGGCCAATCAGATTGGCTGCCCATTATTATTCCAACATGCACCATAGTTCTGCCTCGTATTTTAACCAAAAAGAAAACTGGAATTAACCTATCGTGAAAGATTAGGCAATAATATCGGGCATCAGGTCGTCTTCAAATTTTGAGATTCTATCTTTGAGGAGCAGTTTTTTCTTTTTAAGCCGCTTTACCGCCAGCTGATCAATGGCTTTTTCGGCCAAGACTGAGATGGCTAAGTCCAAATCGCGATGCTCTTGGCGTAGCACTTCAAGCTCGATTTCCATAACTTCGTTGTGATTGAGCCGGCTGTTGGCTTGCATTGGCGTCCCCTTTCACTCTTAAATTTGTATAATCCTTTTAAGGTGATTTGAGAAGCCAGCACTTGCGCATTTGGCTACGGATTACCATGTTAATTGCATATGGTGCACTTTCTCAGGAACCTTTGTCGGCTTTGCTCTAATTAAGATCATAATTTTTCGATAACGGTTGAAGATATCCAGCTGGTAACTCTAGGACGTCAATCAGATGATAACGAGGATAGAGCCTACCTGACCTAGGGTTCCCTGCACGACAATTTGAGCGGATGTTCCTACTGGCTGCTGGAGTGGAGGCTGGTGAGGCTGTTACGGAACATGAACTGTTGCATATTGATCTAAAGCGCGCTTTACCAGACTCAGTGATTCAGAAGATTAAGATTGAAAAAGGATAAGCAGATGAAAGACCAATTTGGTGTTTTAGAGGACCGCATTGTTTACCTTAAGCCTATCGATAAGGCTGACTTGCCTGCTGAAGTAGTTGAAGAAACGGGAGATATAGACCAGCTGTGGTCAGTTCATAATTCTGAGGGTGAGCAGTTGGCTCTAGTTGGAGATTTGGATCAAGCCTATGATATGGCGCGTGAGTTTAGCTACTCACCGATGACGCTGCATTAGGACGGTTTGCGTTAGAGAGGATTAATGCCTTCAGCTACCAATCATTTGACTAGAAAACGCGATTAGCTAAATACATGCCGCAAAGTATAGTTACTTGAATCTATACTTTAAGAACTTTAGTTAAGCGCCAATTAATCCCATACTCTCTAATTTTAACAAGACTTGATGCGCGCAATTATCGACCTCGACATGCTCGGTTTCAAGGCGTAATTCAGGCCTCTCTGGAACATCATAGGGGTCTGAAATTCCTGTAAATTCTTTTATTTTTCCGGCGCGTGCCAGCTTGTATAAACCTTTGCGGTCTCGGCGCTCACATTCATCAATTGATGTTGCTACATGGACCTCAATAAAGGCGCCAAAGACCTCTACATCTCCGCGAACAGCATGACGGGTTGTGGCGTAGGGAGCGATTGGAGCGCAGATGGCAATGCCACCATTTTTCGTTATCTCAGAGGCCACATAGCCAATACGGCGGATATTCAAATCGCGGTGCGCTTTGGAAAACCCAAGCTCTGAAGATAGATTTTTGCGTACTATATCACCGTCAAGTAGGGTTACAGGCCGGCCACCCATCTCCATTAATTTTACCATTAATGCATTCGCAATGGTAGACTTTCCCGACCCCGAAAGCCCCGTGAAAAATACCGTAAAGCCTTGTTTATCTCGTGGAGGGCGTGATTTTCTTAACTCAGTGACGACTTGTGGAAAGCTAAACCATTCTGGGATATCCAAACCTTCGGCTAGTCTGCGGCGAAGCTCGGTGCCGGATATATTTAGGACGGTCAAGCCATCCTCTACCTTGTCAGCAGGCTCATACTGCGCGCGCTCTTGCACATAAACCATATGTTTAAAATCAACCATTTCCACACCAATTTCAGACTCAACTGTGCGAAACAGATCTTGTGCGTCATAGGGCCCATAGAAGTCCTCACCGTCAGAGTTTTTGCCTGGTCCTGCGTGGTCGCGGCCCACAATGAAATGAGTGCAACCATGATTGGCACGGATCAGGCCATGCCAAACCGCTTCGCGAGGCCCCGCCATACGCATGGCCAGGTTTAAAAGAGACATGGCAGTGGTGGAGGAGGGGTATTGATCTAAGACAGCCTCGTAGCATCGCACACGCGTGAAGTGGTCGATATCACCGGGTTTAGTCATTCCAACCACAGGGTGGATTAACAAATTAGCCTGCGTATCTTTTGCTGCGCGGAAGGTCAGTTCTTGATGGGCGCGATGCAATGGATTTCGAGTTTGGAAAGCTACCACCCTCTGCCACCCCATTTTTCGGAAGTAATTGCGTAGCTCGTTTGGGGTGTCACGGCGGCCGCGGAAATCATAATGCACTGGCTGTTGAAGCCCGGTTACGGGACCACCCAAATTTATAGAACCCGCTTGATTGTGCAGGTAGTTCACCGCTGGATGGGCTAGATCATTTGCGCCAAATACATTCTCAGCCTCGCGTGCCTTGTTGGGCAGCCAGCTATCGGTGACTGTGATCGTGGCTAGTATTACCCCTTCTTGATCCCGCAATGCAATTTTTTGGCCAAGTTCTACAATGTCTGCAAAGTCCTGTGTCACATCGAGTGTAATAGGCATGGGCCAAAGCGTACCATCCGCAAGGCGCATATTTTTCACAACACAGTTGTAATCCGCTTCGGTCAGAAAGCCCTTCAAGGGATTAAACCCACCATTCATAAGTAATTCGAGATCACAAATTTGCCGGGGTGTAAGATCCCAAGAAGTTAGCTCTGTGGCTGCCATCTTCATTTCTTGTACCCGGTCATGCGCTACATAAAGTTCTGGGACAGTTATCAAATTACTTTGCATAATGGGTATTCCATTGTCTGAGATACTTTGACGTTATTTAACGCAGTTCTATATAATCGTAACTACTTTTGTTCAGCAATAAAGCGCTCTGCTTCTAGCGCCGCCATGCAGCCCATACCAGCACTGGTGACAGCTTGGCGGTATTTGTAATCTGTCAAATCACCGGCTGCAAATACTCCAGGGATAGAAGTCTCGGTGCTGTCAGGTTTGGTTATAACATAACCGCCCATATGTGTTTCTAACACATCTTTAATTAATTCATTGGCAGGTGCGTGGCCGATGGCTACAAAAACGCCCTTGCAGGGGATGTCTGTAATCTTACCTGTCTTAGTCTGTTTCACTTTCACACCTTCTACGCCCAGAGGCATATCGGTGCCATAAACTTCGTCTATTTCGTGGAACCAAAGAGGTACTATCTTTGCATTCTTCATCAAGCGATCAATCAAGATTCGTTCTGCACGCAGCTCGTCGCGGCGGTGTATGAGCGTAACCTTTGACGCAAAGTTGGTTAGAAAGAGAGCCTCTTCCACAGCTGTATTACCACCGCCTACAACCACAATCTCTTGACCACGGTAGAAAAAACCGTCGCATGTGGCGCAGGCAGAAACGCCAAACCCCTTGAATTTCTCCTCGCTTTCGAGGCCGATCCATTTGGCCCGTGCGCCTGTGGCTAAGATTACTGCATCGCAAGTGTAGAGGGTGCCGCTGTCGCCTTGAGCTTTGAAAGGACGCTTGGAGACGTCAAGGTTGGTAATAATATCACCAATAATTTCAGTACCCATCACTTTTGCGTGCTCTTGCATCCGGATCATTAAGTCGGGGCCTTGCACTTCAGAATCACCAGGCCAGTTCTCTACCTCGGTAGTTGTGGTAAGCTGGCCACCAGGCTCAATGCCCTGGACCAAAATAGGCTCCAACATAGCTCGGCTGGCGTAAACGCCGGCGGTATAACCCGCAGGACCTGACCCAATGATCAAAACTTTGGTGTGGCGTGTGTTAGTCATGGAAATTCCTACGATTAAGCTTTGAGGACACATATATACGCGCTGGCTATCGGACAAAAGCCCAAACCGAAATCTTTAACTTTGGAAAGTGCAGCGCGAATTATTGTTGCGCAATGTTGAAATATTATTGCGTTTGGCGGGCCGTTTCGGTATGTTTTCTGAGTATTCTAGAAAGGTATGAGCTGTATGCACCGTTTAGACGAAATTGATCGCATGATATTGGCTGAATTGCAGGCGGATGGGCGGATGACGAATGTTGAGTTGGCCAAACGTGTTGGTATTTCCGCACCTCCGTGTTTGCGTCGGGTGCGCACTTTAGAGGAGACTGGCTATATTGGTGGGTATCACGCGGATATAGATGCTCGGAAATTGGGTTTTGAAGTTCAAGTTTTCGCTATGGTCGGACTGCAAAGTCAAGCCGAAGTAGATTTATCGGCTTTCGAAGGGCGTTGTTTGAATTGGCCATTGGTACGTGAATGCCACATGTTGAACGGAGAGGTTGATTTCATTTTAAAATGTGTTGCGCCTGATTTGTCTACCTTTCAATCTTTCCTGACTGAACAGCTGACATCTGCTGATAATGTAGCATCGGTTAAAACATCTTTGGTAATTCGCTGCGCTAAGGATCAGCCAGGCGTGCCTTTTGAAGTGTTGGAAGAGCGTCTTTCTAAACGCCCATAAAGTCAAATTTTATAAGCTAATGCAGGCAATCAACCGACCATAATCAGCTAGATTTTGATGCACGGAGTATCGGTAGGAAAAAAACCTTGCGGGGTTGGCATAGGTGCAATGGCCGGTCCATTCGGCTTGTTTTATTCCCGCACCTCGCAATAGCGATAGACCATAGCTTGGCAAGTTAAAGTAATAACGATCTCGTTCTCCCTTAGTAAAAAATAGTAAAGCGGCTGGGTCATCATGGCAAATTTCTTCTAAAAACTCAGGACCCACCTCATATGCTTTTTGGCTTATGCTGGGACCTATAACCGCGCAGATATTACTGTAGTTTGCCCCCAATGTTTCCATAGCGGCAATGGTATTTTGCAACACGCCAGTCTTTGCTCCTTTTGATCCTGCGTGCGCTGCGCCAATGACTTGCGCCTTGGCGTCATAGAGTAAAACTGGTTGGCAATCTGCGGTAAGAACGCTCAGAATTACGCCTGGAGTGGCTGTAACTATAGCATCTGCCTTTGGGGAATGTGAGGAGACAGCCTTCAAGCTTACAACACCTGCAGAATGGATTTGATGGACTGATTGAAGCTGTGGCTCTGCACCTCCAAAATGTTCTGCAACTGATTTTCGGTTGGCCTCGACATCTTCGAGGCAGTCGTTTGAACCTCTGCCACAATTTAATCCTTGATAAATACCCCGTGAAACTCCTCCAAGCCGAGTAAAAAATCCGTGTTTTACGCCGAGAAGTAAGTCAGATGTGATTGGTTTAAGGCTCATAGTTCTAGTCCAGGTGGAAATAACGCTGCATTGGCAGCCACACCCAAGACCTTGAACAAATTGCCCATCTCGTCAGGGTGTGTGAGCCTTCGGTGGGCTTCTATATGGGTATTCAAGGCGTCACCAGTAAGTTTTTGGGCTAAGGCCTGTGCTCGTTGAGTGATGCCTAAGCGTTCCAAAAAAATCCCTTGCGTAGTGAGCCGCGACACGGTGGCCGGTGCTGCGCCATTGAAGATAGCCTCAAAGTCCACATGGGCAGTTATGTCGGTCATGCCTGCTGCTGTAAGTGGGCTCACCATTTTATGATCACCGATGGCCTGTAATGTATCTCCCTTTGAACGCCAATCACCATAGTCAATGATTATTGCTGCACCTCCATAAGCCGTGATGCGCTCAGAAATTGTAGCCATAATTCGCGGTAGCGCTGGACAATATTCAACGATATCACCGGCTTTGGTGTCTTGAAAACGATGGGTTAAGAAATCAAACAGCTGTGGGGCTGCACGTCCAAATTTCAAATCACCCGCCACCTCCCCAATTAAAAACTCTTCCCAAGCTAATGCGGTCCGACAGAATTGCCTAATAGGTAGGGCATCAAAAAACTCATTGGCAATTAGAAAAATCGATTTTTTAGGAAGTGTGCTTACATCGTTGTGATGGATTACGCCTGGAATAGCTTCGGCCTGTATGCTTCGTAGCTTTGGCGCACTTTCCACCATGTGCACGGGCAGCTGCTCAAAGCCTGAAATCGTGGGGGAGATGCGGCAAAGGTCTTGCATCAATGTACCCTTTCCTGGACCTAATTCTACTATTATCGCATCCGGAGGGCAGCCCTGTGCCTGCCACGCGGAACCAAGCGCCAGGCCGATCATCTCACCAAACATTTGGCTGATCTCTGGTGCGGTCACAAAATCACCAGACCGGCCAAACACCGCTTGTTGCGTGTAATAGCCATGTTTTGGGTTCATTAAGCATTCGGCCATATAATCAGCCACACTTATGGGGCCATCAAACGCAATACGGTCTTTTAACATTTCGGTCAGTGTCGTCACGCTTTGCGCGCCTTAGTGATAAACCAAAGCCCTACTATAAGCATCGGCAACGACAGTACTTGTCCCATGGTTAGCCCCCATGATCCCATTTGGATAGCATAGCCAACTGGGTTCTCCAAAGATTGAAAATGTGTATCGGGCTGGCGCAACAATTCTACTAAGAACCTTGTTAGCCCGTACCCAAAAACAAATATTCCGGTTAAAAGCCCAGTACGGCGCAGGGCGCTAGTTCTAAATAGTAGGTATATAAGCACCAAACCTAAAATAAGCCCTTCGCCCAAAGCCTCGTAAAGCTGCGATGGATGCCGCGCACAAAGGCCCATCAACGCATCAGAGCAGATTTGTGCGTCGTATCCGGGGAACACAACCCCCCACGGCATACTGGTTTCCCGACCCCAAAGCTCTGCATTTATAAAGTTGGCCATTCGTCCAAATAGTAGCCCCGCAGGAGCAGAAACTGCCATGATGTCTGCTGCACAGAGAATCTCAATTTGGTACTTACGGCAAAAAAGGATGCCGGCAACAAGGACCCCCAAAAATCCACCATGGAATGACATACCACCATCAAAAATACGTAATGCAGCGATAGGGTCTGATAGATAGTAGAATGGTTTGTAAAACAAAACATAGCCCAAGCGACCACCTAAAATGATGCCAATAATCAGCCAAGTCATCAAATCATCTAAGTTTTTTTTATTGAGTGCGACTTTGCTGTTGGGCCAGAGATTTGGCCTGCGGATCGCAAGGCGCATCAGCCACCCTGCAAATATTATACCAGTGATGTATGCTAATGCGTACCAGCGGATTGCCAGTTCAAACCCCCCGAGGCTGTAATCATGGCCGCTAAAAGTGAATTGCCATAGCGGAATATTCAGTGCGAAAAGCACAGGGGAAATCTCGGGAAATGGAATCGAAGCTAACATACCCTTTCATTCCCAGCGTAGCTACTTAAGTCAAGGTTGAGTATTCTTATTATAGCCCCCATATTAAGATTAAGGGTGATATAGCCATCAAGGAGATAGATGATGCAAAGCAAGAATAAGTTTCTGGATGACATTGGTCAAATGATGACTAATGCAGTGGGCGTGGCGCAGGGTGCCAAGGATGAAGCTGAAACCGCAATGAAAAGCTTGGTGGATCGTTGGCTGGCGGATCGTAATTTTGTGACACGCGAAGAATTTGATGCGGTGCGGGCCATGGCCCAAAAAGCCCGCGAAGAGAACGATGCGTTGAAAGCACGAATGGATGCGTTGGAAAGTGCCAGTGCTAAAACAAAGAAATAATAACTTTTCAAAATAATATTTAAGGCTGTCTTTTTTAGGCGGCCTTTTCCCATTTAGCAGCATTTTATTTGTTATTTCCCTTTTTTCTCCACAGATAAATGACTTATCCCCAGATATTTCTCTGGACAGGGTAGAAGTATCCAGACACCATAAGTGGTATGAATAGGTAGGCTGGCCGCAAAATATTGGGATTCGTACAAGATTTTGTGGTGGTCTGTAGCCTAAAATTTCCCGGAAGGGGGCCGCTATGGGATTACCCAACCACGCCTTTGATTTTGAAGATGTGCATCCGATTGACATAGTTCAAGACATTGCTGCGAACCAAGAGTGGGAATTTGATCGTATTGCCGATGATCAGATCTCCATGGATGTTGAAGGCCAATGGCGCACCTATTCGGTAACCTTAGCGTGGTCTGAGGCTGATGAAACTCTACGACTGATTTGTACCTTTGACATGGAGCCACCGGCGCACAGGCTCGATAGCCTCTATGCTTTGCTAAATGCGGTAAATGACCATTGCTGGGCTGGAAGCTTCACTTATTTGGATGAACAAAAGCTGATGATTTTCCGTTACGGTCTGATCCTATCTGGAGGTCAAGTTGCCAGCCCTGGTCAAATTGATACTATGATTTCGGCGGCGGTAGTATCGGCTGAACGCTACTATCCTGCTTTCCAACTTGTGACCTGGGGCGAGCAAGACTTAGCGCCTGCTATGCAAGTAGCCATTGCAGAGGCCCATGGTCACGCGTAACATTATAAAAATAGAAATATTGTGGATCAATTTGAAATGATTTCTAAAAATATTTTGGAACGCGGCTTGGTGCTGCTCGGTTGTGGCAAGATGGGGGCCGCGCTTCTATCTGGTTGGCTTGAACAAGGAATGGACCCAAAATTTGTTTGGATATTGGATCCAAAGCCCAGTGAATGGGTTCTGTCTATCGGGGTCCGCGTAAATGAGATGTTGCCTGATGATCCTGCCGTTGTTTTGGTTGCTGTAAAACCACAAATGATGGGTGAAGCGCTTCCGCGCTTGCAACGGTTCGGCTCAACGACCACATTGTTTATTTCGGTAGCTGCTGGTACATCAATATCAGCCTTCGAGGACGTATTAGGCCGCTCGACGCCGGTAGTGCGAGCCATGCCAAATACGCCCGCCGCTATTGGCCAAGGAATAACTGCTCTGATTGGGAACGACCGTGCCACGGATAAAGATTTAGCAGAAGCTCAAAGTTTGATGGCTGCGGTGGGACAAACCATTCTGTTGCATAATGAAGGCCAACTGGATGCAGTCACTGGAGTTTCAGGCTCGGGCCCAGCCTATGTTTTCCACATGATCGAAACTCTGGCTGAGGCTGGTATCAAGCAAGGCCTACCAGCTGTTATGGCGATGCGATTAGCGCAGGCAACTGTGGCTGGAGCTGGAGCTTTGGCTGTACAATCTGATGACAGCGCAGAGCAACTTCGGATCAATGTTACTAGTCCTAATGGTACAACGCAGGCAGCTTTGGAGATTTTGATGCATGAAAAGACGGGATTGCAATCTCTTATGACCCGCGCTGTTAAAGCGGCTACCAAACGATCGCAGGATCTTTCGAATGGCTGAGATTGTCTTTGATGATTTCATGAAAGTGGATATTCGGGTTGGTTTGGTGACCCGCGCAGAGCCTTATCCTGAAGCCCGCGTCCCTGCTATTAAGCTTTGGATAGATTTTGGTGGCGAATTGGGTGAGAAGAAATCATCGGCACAGCTGACTGTGAATTATACCCCAGAAGCGCTTATTGGCACCAAGGTGATGGCGGTTGTGAATTTCCCGCCGCGCCAAATCGGTAAAGTAATGTCTGAGGTTTTGGTGCT
>Ga0114995_10002198_pt1 | contig 13515 bp, 13 predicted proteins | sample ArcticOcean_MG_C_11_FD_87038 | JGI IMG/M metagenome (GOLD analysis project Ga0114995, IMG submission 87038) | Marine microbial communities from western Arctic Ocean - ArcticOcean_MG_CB2_154 | ecosystem: Environmental > Aquatic > Marine > Oceanic | place: Arctic Ocean: Canada Basin | collected... | reverse complement strand
TTTTTATTTATAAATATAATTAATAATATTAATATAAAATATTGATGTCCGAAGAAGCAAACAAACAACCTGTATTCACCGATGAGTTCAGAAATTCAATAATTGATTTTACCAGAGATTTAAGTGCGACCTTTCCAGAATATGCACATTTATTGAAAAAGTGGTCATCGAAAGACATTGAAGAGAAAGAATTTCAAAGTTTGTTTGAAAATTGTTTAGCAATTTATCCTGAACGTTTCTTTGATATTTTGAATCAGAATGTAAGTATTTTTTCACCAGAAAGTAGTGTAAATACTGTGTTTTTACCAGGTATTGATTTTAAACTGCTTTTTCATAGTGAGGGTGTAAGCGATAAGACACAAGAGTCTATTTGGAAATATTTGCAAGTAATTTTATTGATTGTTGTCAAATCATTACAAGATAAACTCGATTTCGGTAAGGCAATGAATATGTTTGATGATTTGAACGTAGATGATCTACAAAAACAATTACAAGACGTCATTGGAAATATTAGCAAATTTTTTGAAAAGGCGGAAGAAAAAACAGAAGGACAAGGCGATGAAGGACAAGGCGATGAAGGACCAGAAGGTGAAGAAACAAATGAAAAACCAAAGACCAAGATTCCTAAATTGGATGACTTACAACAACATTTACAAGGATTGTTTGATGGAAAGATCGGTAAATTAGCAAAAGAATTAGCTGAAGATATGGGAAATGATTTGACCAAAGAATTGGGAGAAGAAATGGCGGGAGTCACTTCTACAAAAGATGTTTTGTCCAAACTTATGCAAAACCCTGGAAGAATGGGAAATATTGTGAATAGCGTGAAAGAAAAATTGGCAAGTAAGATGGAATCAGGCGAAATTTCCAAAGAGGATTTAATGAAAGAGGCAACTGAAATGATGGGAAAAATGAAGGGTTTGGGCGAAGGACTTGGAGGATTGGAAGGACTTGGAGGATTAGCCGGATTAGGAGGATTAGGTGGATTAGGCGGATTAGGTGGATTAGAAGGATTGGGTGGAATGGAAGGTATGGGTAATTTATTCAAAAGTTTTACCCAAAACATGAATGTTCCCAAGGGGGCGCGTATGGATACCAATAAAATGGAACAAATGGAAAAATCCTCCTCTTTGAAGGAGCGTTTGAAAGCACGTGCATTAGCAAAAAAACAAGAAGAAGTGGTAAAACAATTGGAAGCAGAGGCAATTCGTATTCAACGTGAAAAAGATTATGCAAAATTTGTAGCCGAAAATCCAAATTTTTTGGATAATCACACATTTTGTTTAGATGATAAACAAGAAAAATCGTCTATTCGTGATCCCAATGTATTAAGTGCCAGTCAAAAGAAACGTGCGAAAAAGAAGGCAAAAAAACAACAGGAAAAAGAAAAATCAAGTGAAACAACTGGATAAATATCATATGAATATATATATATTCATATGAGCGGAAGACTATCAATATTTAATCCCGAATCTTTGGAAAAAAATATAATTAGTCAAGAATTATTAGGATTAACTATCACTTCTAATTGTAATAATGAACTCGACTATATACCAACACCACCTGCATGTAATAAAGAAGAGGAAGATTGTAAAACAATTGAATGCAAACCTTTAGATGATATTGGTATTGATTTAAATAAAATTAATGAAATACAAGATAAAATACAAGATAAAATACAAGATCCTAAATTACTTGGTACTGGTGGAATGAATGAAGTGTATGATATAAGTTATGACGACAAACAACTTGCTCTTAGATTAACAACCAAAAATGATTACAATACAACTATGAAAGAATCGGTTGGTTTATTATATCAAACAAAATTATCCAAATCAAAAGAAGAAGGAGGGTTAGGATGCGAATACATTGCCAAAGTGCATGATTTTGGAGAATATAAAAATTTGTCTGGTAATTTCAAAATACATAGACAAGGTGTTTATGGTATATTAGAAAAATTACCCATGGATTTATTTGAGAGAGCAACTACTGAAGGAAATATATTTACAGAAAACGATCTTAAATCAATGACAAAACAATTATTAATGGCATTATCTTGCATGCATCAAAATAACATATATCATTTCGATATAAAACCTGAAAATATTATGATGTGTGATGACGGAAACGAAAATGTTAAACTCATTGATTTTGGTTTGTGTTATACATATGATAAAGACACATATGATGAAAACGACCCAACCAATGAAGTGTTAACATTCAGAGGTACTCCCGATTATTTTTCACCAGGAGTTCTTTTTAGAACAGATGAAGAAATGGAAAATATACCATACCCCATAGATGATTTATGGGCATTGGCAGTAACAATTTGTGTAATATCCTTTCCTACTAGTCTTAAAAGATTTACAGGTAAGGGTAAAAATAAGGGTACAAAAATGTATATATTTAATAAAGATTATGAAAAAAAAAAAAAATTGTCTGAGATGCCCGAGTCTATTCGATTTTGTAAAAGAATATTTGATACGGTTACGATCCTTAGTGAAGATCCGATTGAAGGTGGAGAAATGCAACCAACCGACGAAACATTTTTTACATTAACTGCAGCTGATTTATTAAAAGATCCATGGTTTCAAGAAGTCAAAGAAGTCAAAGGAGGAAAATCAAAAAGAAAGAGAAAGATAAAAAACAAACGAAAAACGAAAAGGGGGAAATCAAAAAGAAAACGAAAGAATTAAATAATTAAGATATTCTCAATCGTAGGTTACAATTGTTTTCTTAATAGATGTGGAAGAAAATGAAACGAAATCGTTTCGATAAAAGCACTCACGTAACATCCAATATATCTTTTTCTCGATGTATTGGGCGACCCATTTTTCATTATACATATATTTGATTATATGATAAAAATAACCATATTGTTTTCGAAGTATAGCATGGCAATCTACTTTTACTGGAATGGTAAATTTCAAATCCCATCCAGAAATTTTGCGAGGCGTTATTTCCATATGTAAAAATGGAAATTCTTCCATCAATGGAATAACCTTACAATCGCTTTCTCGCTCAATAATTGTTGCAAGATGAATTTTCATCATATTTTTTACTATATCCACAAATCCATCACATGCACATAAATGTATAAATATAGACATTTCTTTCATTTCTCTTACCATATTCTAGTTATATAGTCGTTCATAAATAAAAAAATACAGAATTATTCATGATGTAAATACGATAATTAATATATTTTTATAAATAATTTAATATTCAGGAATATATAAAATTGAAACAATATTTAACCAGTAACATTATTTAATAAATAATACAAAATGAACAAGGGATACATTTACTGTCTTTCAAATGAATCAATACCTGGAATGGTAAAAGTTGGTATGACTGGGACTCCAGAAAGAACACCTGATCTGAGAGCAAAAGAATTAAGTTCATCTTCTGGTGTTCCTACCCCATTCAAAGTTGAGTTTGCAAAACTCGTTTCCGATCCTAAAAAAAAGGAAACAACACTTCACAAACTTCTCTCACAATATACGCTGAGAATTAATCCCAAACGCGAGTTCTTTCGCGTTTCACCTGAAGAAGTTATGACATTAATTGACCTAATGGATGTGAAATGTGGGTTACACCACAATTAGAAGATGCAGATGAAGATGAAGATGAAGATGAAGACGAAGATGAAGATGAAGACGAAGATGAAGATGAATGCAATGGTGTATTAATGAATAAATCTCGTGATATATCCAAATGTTTTACAAATGGACAGCACATTCGCCATACTATCGGCATCAACCTCACTTGGATCGGTAAATATGATTCTACACGGAATAGAATTATACACAATGAAATATTGTATAAATCATTAAGTGGATTTGCCAATGCACATCATCTTCAAAATGGAACGTATAAAGGTAACGGGGTTAATGGTTGGAGATGTACCGATTGTGAAGTGAATGAGCAATGGATTTCAATTAAGAAAATTTAAGTCTAAAATATAACTCATGTAATTAATATAAATAAAAATCCTATTTTATTTATATGAACCCTTTTGAAAATAAATATTATATTGTACGTACAGGAGATTTTGCGACAGACGGTAATAAAAAAATATTATATTCACTTTTTTCATTCGGACTATGTTTGGACGATTATATAAACAATCATTCTACCGATTGTTTTTCTATTATGATAGGTTCCACGATGGTTTGGACATTCATCGAGTTTTTGCTCTATATAACAAAAACACGTAAAATGAACTCGATGTATATAACTTATTTTGATGGAAAAACACAAAAAATACCGAAAATGTTATCACTATTGTTACAAGGTTCTCAGGAAGGCGGGGTAGTAACAACCATTGGTTTATATTTTGGAGATCGTCTATACCAATCCAAATATTTATGGATGTTCCACGTGTTTATTTCGTATATTGTGATCAATATGACAATGAAACAAACACATGATGGAAAGACACGTTCAAAACGTCAAATCAACACAAAACCATCGGTATTGCTAATGAGTATCATCACATTATATAATTTGAGAACTATTATTTTGAATCCATCACATTATGTTAGACAACGCAATATGTTTCTAACGATGATTTATATTTCATCGATTTGGACGTCGATCGCCTATTATAAAGGATTCCGAAAAGTAGAGGTCCAAATAAAGGAAGATGACCGTTATATCGTGAAATCGCCTTCGCATTTAGATGCATTGTGTATTTTAGGATATGATGTTTTCTTTGAAATTGGTATGGCCTATCTGACTTTTTATAATTGGTTTATCTTATAAAACATTAATTTGATAAATAACTATTTATAATACTTATTTATAGAACATGTTTAGAATTTCCAAATATATAAATATTTCCATCTTTATTCTTTTTTTCGCGATCGGATTATTGTACGTCTATATTACCGCAGAAGATACGCGAATTATCAATATTTATCCAACACCAGAAAACGAAGAATTAATGCTTTATAAAGACAAGGCAAATCAATGTTTTGTATTTGAACATAAGGAGGTACAGTGTCCAACGAATCCATTAGGTATTTCACAAATACCCATACAAGGATAATTCTATGGAATGTGTAATTATGTTGTGATTATATATAATGAATTTTAAACGGTTAATAAATACCGCTTTAGGAAAAAATATTATTTCAATCATGTTAGGCTTAGGTTTAGCAACTTTATTTCGCAAAGTATGCAAAGACCGAAATTGTATCACATTTAAAGGTCCCATTTTAGGTGAAATTGATGGAAAAATATACAAACATGGTGAAAAATGTTTTTCTTATCAGGCATTATCCACCCCTTGCGATAAAAACAAACAAATTGTTGAAATAGAATAATTGCGATTATAATATTATGTTTAAATGTGTAATATTATATAGTTTTTTTTTCAAATGGCCCAATCTACAACTAGCATTGCACAATTACCTCAGAATGTAGGGAATTCTCATTCAATTGCAACTCCATCTATGCAAACAAATAAAATGATATATGAACCAGAACAACGGGCACCCGTATCTACACAACAAATTTCCAATGAATTTTACGGAAATGTTTCGGGACAATCCCAATATCCCCAAGGTCAAGGTCAAGGTCAAGGTCAAGGTATGACGGGTGATGATCAGATAAATTATCAACCTATGAATATTCATCCAAATCCGTATGGATCAGAGAAAAGTGGTCCCGACGGACCTCCCTTACCCGAGGCTTCTCCGCAACGAAATCAGCAAAACTATACAGTTGAAAATATCCCTCAACAAACATTACCTTCGAGAGATATTCCCATTAATACGTTGGATTATCAGCAAGACCATGAAATAAAACCAAACCATGTTCCTAGTGTAAAATTGACATCTGATTATATTCGTGATTATGAAAAAACCAATGAGGAAGAATTAAAATTACATCGACAACAAAAATACAGACAAGAAACTGCTCACGATGCAATCAGTGATTTACAAGTTCCGATATTAATCACAGTATTGTATTTTATTTTCCAAATGCCAATAGTGACAACATTAATGAGAAAATATTTGTCTTTTATCAATTTGTACGGCGAAGATGGAAATTTCAATATTACGGGTTTATTATTCAAAAGTGTTTTGTTTGGAAGTTTATATTATTTCATGCAAACTATTGCCAGTAAAATTAGTTCAATATAGTACGTTTATTTCAGTTGAATAAAATTGAAATAAATAGTTTGAAACTGAATATAGGATAAAAAATGGATCCTATATTTGAAAACGTAAAAACGGAGGAGGAAGGTTCTAGTCCAACTTCCGTAAGTATTGTATTAAATTTTCCATATTCTGTCGGTGAATTTAGAGGTGGTTATGGAAATAACAGTATGGTATTAAAACGACAATTTATATTGTCATTTAATGAAGCATTAAACAGTGAATTTTTGAAACATATGTTAGAAGACTTTCCTGAAAATGTGAGTTATTGCGAAATAACCATACCAAGAGGGTTGTATTGGGGAATGCGTTTATTCGATATAAACTGTTTATATGAATTATGGACAGGTAGAATGACCATAACACGTGCAATCTTAGATGAAGACATTTATCATTTGAAAGATATATCTAAATTATCAGATGCATTATTACTTTCAAAAGAATTACCTTTTATGAACCAATTGCATGAAAAATATTCATATAGACATGATTATAATTAGTTAAATAAATTTACAAATAAAACGAGATAAGTCATAGCATATTCGCATTTTCTTAAAGATGAAGAGAATAAAATATCCATATTGTAATGGGTCATTACATTTACCTTTAAATTTGTTAAGGGTATTCAATGTAAGTTGTAAATATTTTGTATCTTTTTTATTGTGAATATCTTCTTGGATAATATCTTTACATTGTTCATACAGAAACTCACTACGTTTTAAGGTAACATTTACAAAATGTTGTGGTGTTTGATGAAAAGAGAATATAGTATAGTAATTCCGCATGATGTATAAATACATCGCACGTGTGTATTTCGCCTTTATCATTTGCGTTTCATATGTTTGTTGATTGTTTATGTCATTTGATTTCATAACGAAGTCATCGTCGCCATAATTTAGAGACACTCTTTTCTTACAATATTTTTTATGTATCTTTTTCATTTTTTTATGGTTGTCATCTATTTTTTTGAACAATATCTTTGTCCAAGAATAACCACTGTTTCGCGTTAATTTCATTTCTGTCATTTCTAATTAGTATTTTTTTAGATTATCTTATGATCTAAAAAAGGATTCAATTTTATGAAAAAGGTCTCAATAACAAACTCTTAAGACCCGGCGATTTTCTCTTTTTTTCGGTTTTCGATATTTTTTTCGACGTTTTCGTTTTTTCTGTTTTCTTGGACTTTTGATTTTCATGAGGTACATATTTCAAAAAGTATTTTTGGAAATCTCTTGAAGTCCGGTCCTTCTTCAATTCTAAAAACTTGGTAGTTTTCTTTGCACGAATATTTTCCATGGTTTCTTGTTTTCCTATACATTTTGGTCCAAACCGTTTTAACAAACCTTTTTGAGCTAACCGCGTTTTTTGTTCTAAGTCAAATAAATATTTGGCCATGCATAAAATACGGTCCAAGTAATAATAATTGGTTTCAACATAAGTAAATGCCAAATAAAAACTCATAATTGTATCAATTGTCGCCACTTTAATTTCATTTTCTTGGATTTTAATAGTATTATAGTTATGACAAGCAATCGGTTTGTATATGAATCCCAATATTTCGTTCTTCATGCGTATTTCAATATGTTCCGGAATGATTTCGCCGATAGCATCGTGTTTTATAATTTCAATTTTTTTAAATCCAGCATCTTCTAATCTTTCTTGGACAATTGTTGCGCATTCATCTGGGTTTTCGTGAAGAACATCAAAATCGGGGATTTTTTCAAGAAATCGTTTTTCTTTATTCGGTATATTACGAGCATACAAACTTGCAGCATATCCACCAAAAAACACTACACCCAAATCAATTAATGTATCGCGCATAGTAACATAAATTTTTTCCGAATCATCTTTCGCATTTTCCATCTTTCTTAAAAAATCCACTGATTCGCAATCATATTTTATTTTCATAGGATGATGTTTGTTTAATAAATTCAAACGTTTTAACACTTTTTCCCATCGACTTATGTCTCCTGCCGGACGAGACAATTCTAAATACATTCCCATGCGTAAAAAATTAGGAGGGACGTATTTAATATTGGCAACAGATACGCTTTCATTATACAAACTATCAAACAAATCTTTGTGCATACTTGTCACATCTGCCATGGGAATAAAATTCACAAACACTTTATAAGTACCTTCATGAACACCCGATTTTGCTTCAACTTGTTCATACCCTTCTTTGTAATATAAGTCCGCTAATTCTTTTGCATCATCTAAAGCATTTGGTGAATAAAAGTCATAATCTGGAACTTCATAATCTTTATTATAAAATTGCGCGTGCTTAGGTAAAATATTATTTATGGCAGTCCCTCCATAGCACAACAATCGATTATTTTTCAGAAATTTTTCCACGATGTCAATCATTTTTTTAATTTCATCACTGGAGGCAATTTTTTGACCTGCAATTTTTTCATTATTATCTACCGCATGCCTTAAAATTGCTAATTCACAATCATCAAACGTCATTTTATCAGTACATTCTTTTGGTATAAACTTTTTTTTTATTGTTTTATTTTTACCCATTTATATTATATTGTGAAAATTATTATACTATAAATTATTCATAATTGTTCAATAAACCTGCCATACGGACAAATGCACTCTTTTTATCCTTAAATATGCCTTCATAATTTATCAAATTTGTATCATTTACGTAAAATGCTTGTGCAACTACTTGAACGCCATAGTTTTTAATTAAATAAGAACTACTCGAATTCGTGGTATTATTAAAATATCCAAGATTTGGAAAAACAATTCTAAATAAATATACGTCCGGATCTGGAGGATTAATTGGTTGAAAAGTTAAACTATTTTCATTGTAAATCCGAGTTGCCTGACTATTGCTTGTCATATTAACAACATTACTTAAACTGTAACATTCAACATCTTTTGGCACACAGGTAGCATAATTTTTATATCCAGGAGAAGATGTTTCATCTACAATAATAATAATTTTTTCCAACATGCTAGTAAGTTGGCTGTCTAAATTGACAGGAATCGCCTCGTCATTTACCCCCTTCTTTTGAGTATATAACTTGGGTCCAAGAGTGGTTTTGAGAATTTTTGCAATTTGTGTATATGCTGAACTGTCATAAGTTTTGATTCGTAAATGTATAAATAACGGGTCTTTGGGGTTCGGTGAAGTATCGGAAAAGGCATTCGTTATGATAGTTGAACATACACCCGAAAAAGAAATGGCAGGGGCATTGGAAGTAAATGTTTCTAAAGATTGTTTGTTTGTAGAATAGGCCACAATCGGAACGTTGTCTTTCATATAGATCTCGAAGTCCAAGAAGCGACATCCTTTGGACAAAACGTATTTAATCATATTTAGATTCATGTAACCACCGGTGTATGCACTATTCGACGAAGATTTTATACAATACAGACGCAGAGCATTATCATTTGAAGGATCAAATGATGTATTCGTGATTTGTGCGCTGGTAGTAATACCTTCGATTTTACTTAATTGTTGTATTTGCGATGAATTCGGCGTGTCATCATAAGGGATCACTTTTATCGTTGGAGATGATTTCTTATTTTCTTCAATTGTTTTATAAATATAGTAAGAAACCAATACTAAAACTCCAAGAATAAGAACATAATCTATTATATTTTGCAAAGAATCTTTATCAAATAATCCGGACATTTCTATTATATAAAAGGTAGATAAAGTAATTAAAAAATATAGACAGTAACTATATACTTTATAAAAGATGCCAGGCGGTTTATTAAATATTATTTCTGCAGGAAAGGCCAATTTAATATTAACCGGCAATCCTAGTAAAACATTCTTTAAAGTAACCTATAGCAAATATACTAATTTTGGTATGCAAAAATTTAGGTTAGATTATGATGGATTGCGCGAATTACGATTGACAGAATCGTCTAAATTTACTTTTAAAATGAAGCGTTATGCTGATTTATTAATGGATACCTATTTAGTTTTGAATCTTCCTGATATATGGAGTCCAATGTATGAACCTAGTGCTCAAACGAATTCCCAATATTCTCCTTATGATTTCAAATGGATTGAAAATTTAGGTGTTCAATGTATTGAAGAGATTGAAATCTTTGCGGGATCACAACTATTACAAAAATATTCAGGACAATATTTACATGCTATGATACAAAGGGATTTTTCGACTGATAAAAAAGATTTGATTAATGCAATGACTGGAAATGTGCCACAAATAAATGATCCGGCAAATGATCCGGCACGAGTATTTGCACCTCCATATAAACCGAACACATATCCCTCTGCGCAACATACGAACAATTCAGCCGGCGCAGAACCATCTATTCGTGGAAAAACAATTTATGTACCGATTAATGCATGGTTCACTTTAGATAGTCGATGTGCCTTTCCTCTTGTGGCATTACAATACCAAGAATTGACCATCAATGTAACCATACGACCCATACAAGACTTGTTTCAAGTACGTGATGTATTTAATTATGCAGATAATTTTCCTTATATCAAAATACGTGCAGGTGAAAATCAATTTCAGATGTATCGATTTTTACAAACACCACCTTCTTTAGATTTATCTAGCACCAATTATAGCAATAAAACCAACAATTGGAATGCAGATGTTCATTTATTATCGACCTATTGTTTTTTATCGGAAGAAGAACAGGCGAAATTTGCGGCCGAAGATCAAGTATATTTAGTAAAAGAAATTCACGAATACGATTTTTTGAATGTAGTGGGATCCAATCGTGTGAAACTGGAATCGACAACAGGTTTGGTGGCAGATTGGATGTGGTATTTCCAACGAAATGATGCTTTTTTAAGAAATGAATGGAGTAATTATACAAATTGGCCTTACAAAACCATACCATCCAACATTGTATTAGACGATCCTAGTCAGTTATATATTACAGGAAATTACGACGGTACCAACAATAAACCTATATTAGAAACATTTGGAATATTGTTTGGACCCGATTATCGTGAAATTTCGATGCCTCGAGGAGTGTATGATTATGTTGAAAAATATACAAAAACACAAGGATTTGCAGGAGAAGGATTATATTGTTATAATTTTTGTTTAAATACGAGTCCATTTGAATATCAACCGTCTGGGGCTGTCAATGCTGGACGATTTAAAACAATCGAATTAGAATTTACAACGTATTTGCCTCCGGTCAGTGTAGATGGTTCTACAATGAGCATAGAATGTACCGATGGAACGCCAGTAAATATTTCTTCGAAACCGGCATGGGCACTTTATGTGTATAATTATAATTTACATGTCTTTGAAGAACGTTATAATATCATTTCATTTGTTTCCGGAAATTGTGGATTAGTATATGCACGGTAGTTTAGGTTATTTCTCATATTCTATTATATATAACTTATACAATAGAATATAATGTCTAAGTGGAAGAAATCATGGAAACAAAATAATAATAATGATAATGTCAATGATAATGATAATGTGAATGATAATGATAATGTGAATGATAATGTGAATGATATTTGCATAATCCCCCCTGTGGATGAAACAGTCAAAATGAGAAATAAAATGAAAAAAATACGAAAAAAACGAGAGAATCCACAAAATATGGTTGAATTTGAAAATATATACGAACCTCCACAACCGTCGTCTAAGATTATTGAAGGAATGGAAGATAAAGAAGAAAGTGATTCAGAAAATAAAATAGATGGAGTGACTAATCGATTTACGACTGCATTCGATCCTACAAAAACAAAAGATCCAATTGCAGGATTGGAGAATCAATTAAGCGGTATTACATCATCATTCGATGATTTGCAAGATATTGGAAGTAGTTTTCAATCCATGGGAGACAATGCTAAAAATATAGGAAAAGGAATTAAATCTGGTGTAGATGGCACAGGAGACGCAGTTAAGAGTATTTTCGATTTTGATAAAAATGGAATTCAAGAAATGGCTAACGAAGCAGGTACTACAGTTGTTGCAGTGACCAATTTAATAAAATTTGTTATTAGTATATTTGGTAAAAAATTAGCTGCATTGCGATTACAAATCCAACTATTTTTATTATATGCAAACAAATATGTAAGAGAGACTGTTACACGTATGGCAAATGCATTAACGGGTGATACAGCAACTGAGAAAGAAATAGATACATTCCAAGATCAAACTCAAAAATTTATTACTTTGTTGTTAGTATGGTATTTTGTATATAATTGGTATTATATCATATTTTTCTTAGAAGATAATGATAATATGCGATATTCATTTAAATTGGGTGATTTGAAGAAAACAAGTAAATATTTATATGGTTTTTTTGGTCCAGGACTAAAATCCATTGAAGTTTTTAATAATATGGTTATTTATTGTCAAAATTTACAAAATAATCGGTTTTATAATGTTCCTAATTCGATAATAATGATAATGATGTTTTTTGTGTTTTTTATACTTGTGCAAAATGATTTCCAAACTTCATTATTAAAAGATTTTTTTGGTGCATTAAATGGAAAACCCACCCCATCTATATTATCATTATTTAATATTTGCGTTGTAACGTGGTTCTCGGGGTCATGGTTTTTTGGTAAATTATCAAATGGTGATTGGGAAGCCGGCAAATTATTTGTAGATGCGTATGGCGGAGGCGTATGGGCAATCGCATTTGCTTGTGTTATGTTTGTATTAGCATTTTTAGGTTATTTCTTATGGATAATGCTTGTGAATATACCCATGGGAATGACATTATTATCGGCATATTTGGTATTATATACATTCTTTGGTGTATTTTTTTACGAAGGATTTAATTGTTTCAATATTATGACCGGTATTTCAGATTCGATTACACCGATTTCACCAGATTTGACGACAGAAGCATGTAAGCCTGATGCTCAATTTTTATCATTCGATTGGTTCTATTATAAAATGATTGATTTTTTTAATTTTTTAAAGAGTATGGTAAATTTTGCTTCGGCAAGCATGTTTGAAATAATTATTTTACTGACATTACTCGGCGGTATTTCTATATATAGAAAAGAATGGACTGGAGCAACTATTGGTAAAGTTGGATTCGGTCCAGGGTCTTTAAACAACTTGAGTTCCGTATTCAAACATTTGTTCGCATGGTTAATTTTAATTAATGTAATATTAATAATTATTATGATTATATTTATGGTAAAGAAATACAAAATGTTGACAGATCTTGATATAGGAGACGGGGATGATTTGGCGTCCAAAGATCAAACATTACGTTCAAGAATGGCATCCAAAAATAGTTCTTTTAAATCTGATGGACCCGCACTAAATATGCGTGCGCAAAATCGTATAAATGCACAACGTACATCAAACGCACAAGGATCACAAGGATCACAAGGATCACAAGGATCACA
>Ga0114995_10002197_pt1 | contig 13517 bp, 13 predicted proteins | sample ArcticOcean_MG_C_11_FD_87038 | JGI IMG/M metagenome (GOLD analysis project Ga0114995, IMG submission 87038) | Marine microbial communities from western Arctic Ocean - ArcticOcean_MG_CB2_154 | ecosystem: Environmental > Aquatic > Marine > Oceanic | place: Arctic Ocean: Canada Basin | collected... | reverse complement strand
TCCATTAGTGTTAAATGAACTAAAAACTATAGTTAAAAAAGCAAATAAACATAAAAAACATGTGGGAACTATTGCTACAAGTGCAGAAAAAGTCAATCAGTTCTTAGACCTAGGGGTTAAATATATAACATACCTTGTTGATTGTGAAGTTTTACGATCAGGGTATGAGGCTATTGTTGATTCCTTTAATAAGGAAGTTAAAAAATGATATTGACAACAAAATATTCAAATATTTCTATAAAAAAAATAGAGATAAGTGACGTAAGATTTCCTACTTCAAAATATTTAGATGGTTCGGATGCAATGAATGAGGCACCGGATTATTCTGCTGCTACGGTAATTCTTCACACAACTGATAATATTTTATGTGGGCATGGCATGGCATTCACATTGGGCAGAGGAAATGAAATTTGTGTTGAAGCAATTAAATCACTTAGTCCATTTATAGTCGGTAAAAAGCTAGCTGATATAGTTAGTAATATGGGTTTTTTTTGGCGCGAAATTACAGGAGATAGTCAATTACGTTGGATTGGTCCTGAAAAAGGTGCCATTCATCTTGCAGCTGCAGCAATTATCAATGCTGTATGGGATTTATGGGCAAAGTGTGAAGGTAAGCCATTATGGAAGTTAGTAAGTGATATGACACCAAAACAGTTAGTTTCTTGTATTGATTTTCGTTATATTTCTGACGTAATAACCCCTCAGGAAGCCGAAAAATTTCTAGAAAATAAAGCTTCAACCAAGAACAAGAGAAAGAAAGATCTTTTAAAAAATGGCTATCCTGCCTACACGACTTCAGCAGGATGGATAGGTTATAGTGACGAAAAAATTCGAAACCTTCTGCAATTAGCTGTAAAAGATGGGTGGACACATTTTAAATTTAAAGTTGGTGTTAAATTAGAAGATGATATCCGAAGATTACAAATTGTAAGGGAAGTGATTGGACCAGATAAGATCCTAATGATTGATGCAAATCAAGTTTGGGATGTTGATGAGGCTATAGAATGGGTGAATAAGCTTTATCAATTTAAACCTTGGTTTATAGAAGAGCCTACCAGTCCGGATGATATTTTAGGACACTTAACCATTAAACAGGGCATAAAACCAACCAAAGTTGCTACGGGTGAGCATTGTCATAATAGAGTTATGTTTAAGCAGTTTTTTCAGGCTCAAGCAATAGATATTTGCCAGCTTGACAGCTGCCGCTTGGGGGGTGTAAATGAAGTATTGGCAGTATTATTGATGGCTGCAAAGTTTGATATACCAGTATGCCCACATGCTGGCGGTGTAGGTCTGAGCGAACATGTTCAGCATCTGTCAATGATAGATTATATTTGCATAAGCGGTTCAACAAATAATAGAGTTATAGAGTTTGTTGATCATCTTCACGAACACTTTAAATACCCTTGTAATATTAAAAATGGAGCATATTTCCCTCCGACTTCTCCTGGGTTCAGCACAGAAATGATAAAAGAGTCAATTAAAGAATTTCTTGTCTCTAGAAGTTACGTTGAATAACTAACGTCTTTGGTAATACTTTAAAAGTTTGTATAAAAATATTTAATCAATTTAATAGGATTAAAAATATGAAGGGAGTAATTTTAGCAGGGGGTTTTGGAACTCGCCTAAGTGAAGAAACAGATATTAAGCCAAAGCCAATGCTTGACATAGGGGGCTATCCAATTTTGTGGCATATTATGAAAACATACTCACATTATGGAATTAACGAATTTGTAATTTTATTAGGTTACAAGGGGTACTTAATTAAGGAGTACTTTGCGAATTACTTCTTACATCAAAGTAATATAACAATTGATATATCAAATGGAGAAATGCAGGTACATAAAAATTCAAGCGAACCATGGAAGATTACTTTACTTGATACTGGTTTGAATTCATCTACTGGATCAAGAATTAAAAAAGCAAAAAATTATATTGAGAATAAAACTTTTTTATTAACTTATGGGGATGGTGTGGCCGATATTGATGTTTCTAAATTAATTAATTTCCACAAAAAAAATAATAGCTTGTTAACTATGACTTCCTCCCAACCTGAAGGCCGCTTTGGCGCTCTTAATATTAATAACAACAACCAAGTTTTAGCATTTAATGAAAAGCCTAAGGGCGATGGATCATGGGTTAATGCTGGATATTTTGTATGTCAACCAGAGGTATTTGATTATATAGAAGAGGGCGATGAAGTTATCTTTGAGCAAGAGCCATTAGAAAGCTTGGCTAGGAATGGGGAAATATTTACTTATAGGCATAAAGGATTCTGGATGCCAATGGATACCTTGAGAGAAAAAAAATTATTAAATAAAATGTATTACAGCGGAAAAGCTCCATGGGTGGTTTGGGAAAAATAATGTTTGGCAATACTTATCAAAATAAAAGAGTATTAGTAACTGGCCACACAGGCTTTAAGGGTTCATGGTTAACAACTTGGTTACTAAATTTAGGTGCTGAGGTAATTGGCATATCAAAAGACATCCCAACCAAACCATCAATGTTTGAGGAATTGGGATTAGAAAAGAGGATTCAACATCATTTAATTGATATTCGAAATTTTGACAATTTAAGTCAGATTATAAATCAAGTGAAACCTGATTTTGTGTTTCATTTAGCAGCACAGGCTATAGTATCAATTTCATATAATGATCCATTGGAGACTATCTCATCAAATGTGATAGGAACAGCTAATGTTTTAGAAGCGCTTAGAATGTCAAATAACCCATGCACAGCAATTATTATAACTAGTGATAAGGCATATGATAATGTGGAGAAAATTTGTGGATATAAAGAGAATGACCGTATGGGTGGTAAAGATATCTACAGTGGATCTAAGGGTGCGGCTGAGTTAGTGATAAAGTCTTATTACCATTCTTTTTTTAAATTAGAAAAATCAAACGTATGTTTAGCGATTGCTAGAGCAGGAAATGTTATTGGTGGTGGCGACTGGGCAAAAGATAGAATTGTTGTAGATGCTATGGTTGCATGGCATAAAGGCAGAAAGCTTGAGATTAGGAGCCCTGACGCAACTCGTCCTTGGCAACATGTTTTGGAGCCACTAAGTGGCTATTTAAATCTAGGGCAAAAGCTGTTTTGTGACAAAAATTTTAATGGAGAGTATTTTAATTTTGGTCCTCGTCCAGAACAAAATCAAACAGTTAAGGAATTATTGCAAGACTTAAGTGAATATTGGAATTTAGATAAAAGTAAGAATGCATTTACTGTTATTGATAAAATTACTTTCCATGAAGCAGGCTTATTAAAGCTAAATTGTGAAAAGGCTTTAGCAAAACTAAAATGGAAGGCTACGTTAGATTACAAAGAAACAATTAAATATACTTCTCAATGGTATTATGAATTTTATAAAGATGACAAAAATATATTAGAGCAAACTGTAAAGCAAATAAGTGATTACGAAAAAATTGCTAAAAGTCAGAAGCTGGCATGGACGGAATAACCCTTACACCTTTGAAGCAGATTCTGCATCCAAAGGGGGATATATTTCACGTTATGAAAAAAAATGATGATGGTTATTGTGGCTTCGGCGAAGCTTATTTCACAAATATAAATCATGGTGAAATTAAAGGTTGGAATAGACATAATGAAATGACTCTTAATCTAGTTGTCGTGTGTGGGGAGGTTGAATTTATAATTCACAATGAATATAATTTCTTCTCAGCTAAATTATCAAAGAATAATTATCAAAGATTAACGATTAAACCAAATTTATGGCTTGCATTTAGAGGTTTGGACTCTGAGAATATTGTGCTTAATTTGGCAAATATTGAACATAAATCAAATGAGAGCGATAAAAGAGCTATAGAAAGCTTCGAATATAATTGGAAAAAATGATAAAAAGAAAAGTCTTAATAACTGGTGGCTTAGGTTATCTAGGTGGAAGGCTTAGCAGATATTTAATAGAAAAAAATTTTGAAGTTATTGTTGGAAGTAGTAGGCAAGACGCCAAACTACCGAGTGAGTTAGCTAAATGTTCATTAACTTACATCGACTTAAATAATTTACAGGGATTGACTGAAAAATGTCTTGGTGTTGACTCAGTAATTCATCTAGCTTCTGTTAATGCACAAATTAGTCAAAAAGATCCAATACTTGCAATTCATATAAATGGAATTGGAACACATAATTTAATTCAAGCTTGTATTTTATGTAAGGTTAAATATTTTTTATATTTTTCAACTGCACATGTTTATGGGGCCCCATTGACTGGTAAAGTTTGTGAAAATACTATATCTAAACCGTTAGACCCTTATTCCATAACACATAGACTTGCTGAGGATTTTTTGCTTGAGGCGATAAATAATAAGAAAATAAATGGTAGTGTTTTGCGTTTATCAAATTCAATTGGATTGCCGATAACAAAAAATGCGTATTGTTGGATGTTGTTTATTAATGATGCTTGCAAACAGGCCGTTACTAAAAAACATATTCTCATAAATTCAGATCCCAACATTGAAAGAGATTTTATATCTATAAGTTCTGTATGTCAGGTAACAGAGCATTTTTTAATTAATGAAACAACGTCAGAGTACCCGGTCTTTAATGTTGGTAGTGGAGCTTCATTCAGTCTGTTGCAGATGGCAAAAATCATTGCCGATCGATGTGAGTCATTATATAAATATTGTCCTAAAATAATATTCTCTAAAGAAAGCACTTTAAAAAAGAATAGTTTTAATTATCAAGTCGAAAAATTAACCAAGGAAATGAATTTTACCATCGACACTAACTTGCATACCTCAATTGATGAAATTTTAAAATATTGCAAATCAGAGAATAAAAAGCAATGATCACCCTCTGTCATTCATTCATATACATTAGGTTAAAAATATAAGTGGTTATTAAGAAAAATATTCCTAAGCTAACTATTGGTTATGCAACCCACAACAGAAAGCATCTTATTACTAATCGCTTGAAGGCTATAAATGCCTTAAAAATTCCCTTTGAGGTGGAGATTATTGTTATTGATAATGCTTCAACTGATGGAACCTATGAGGCTATAAAGGATTTAACTAACAGAACAAAGATAAAAGCTTACAGGAACAATAATAATCTTGGGTTTTCTGGTAATTTCATAGAAATTTTAAAAAGGGCGAGTGGAGATTATGTTTTATGGTCTTCAGATGAAGACGAAATTAATTTAAAAGGTATAGAAAGTTTATTTAAGTGGATTGAAGGTAAAGAACTTGATGTTGTTTTTTTAAACCACTATCAAAAAATAAATTTAAAAAAAATTATCGCAACGCGAAAAAATAAATCTAGATTACTTTATCAAGAAGATTTATGGGGTGGATGTCATTTGCCTGGTGCAGTATGGAATAGAAAAGTAGCAATTAAAAGCATTAAAGATTGGGGTAAACTAAAGATAAGATTCCCTCAACTCTCTAAATATTATCCCAACTTAATGATTCTAATAAGGATGTTACCTAACTATAAAAGTTACTTTTTTAATGAACATATAACGTATCAGGTTGAATACGCTAAATCTCAACACATTTCAAAACCTGGATTACAATATTATCACCTTAATCCTAGATGGTTACAGCACATTGAGTTGTTAGATTTTATTTCTTCATGTATTAAATTGGAAAAAAAACCTAGCAGAATAAAATACCTACAAAGCCTAAAAAGATCTCTTAATGAAAACCTTTATAGTTTTTTGTCAGAAGCAATCCGACAAGAAGAGCCATATCTGTACTCATACTTTATTCGTTCTCATACACCAAACTATTTGATAAAAAGATGGTATAAATTAATTAAATTAGTTTTTAAGTCTTTTTTGGAAGATCCATCGTTAGCTCTCGATAGAATAAAAAAAAGATTAAAAGTACGGTATGTAGATCATAAAAAAATATAATATTTATATGAAATTTTTTATGAATAAATCTGTAAAAACGACAAAATTAATCTTTTTATTATATTTTAATATCCTAAGAATTTTAATGCCTCTATTTATCTTATTTTTTCCTTCTTATATTTCCTCATTTCTTGATTTTGGTCGACGAAACAGAAGATTGCCCAAAAAAAATGAAAGAATAACAAAAAAAGATAATGTTTTAGAAGAGTTTGATTTTTTTAATTTTGATACCCCTCAATTTGAAGAAATTAATATTGTAATGAGGGGTGGGTTTAAAAAAATTAATGATCCCAGCCTACCAACATTTTTTTTAAATTCATACAAACTATTGCCATCAAAATTTATAAATTCATATAGTGTTACTTCTGATAGGCTTATTTTTAAAGCAATGATGGGGTATCCTGAAAATGATTTTTATAAGCGGTTCACAAGAAATCAAAGTAATAAAAAGCTTTATGTAATGCCTTTAATTCAATTAGTAAATAAATTAAAAGAAAGTAATTTTGATGTTGAAAATAATTCAATAAAATATAAAGAAATGATTGAAAACTATAAGCGAGATATTGGTTTTGATGGTGAATATAATTCTGTATCATGTATACATTCATTTAAAGGAACTAATATTCAGGTTGGCAGTGGAATTTTATGTGTTGTAGCTATGCTAAAACTTTCAAAAAAAGTTAATGTTTATGGATGGGATGCTTTTCTTAATGATGAGCTGCCAAAAGGTTTCTGGTCCCAAACGAAGAAATTATGGTCTGATTTTGGAGAATTTCACCCAGGCTCAAGGTTTGCTGCCATAGTTTTAAATTGGATTTATGCGTATAGATTGATAAATGAATTTGATTCAAAAAGATTGAGTGTGCATGGAAGAGTTAATTCTATTTCAAGGCTTCCATGGGTAGAAAAATATCTTTTTAAAATTATTTATAAAAATTGAATGAAGCTATCCAGCCTAAATTAATAGGGAGACCCCATGCTAAACAATAAATCATTACTAATTACAGGCGGAACCGGGAGCTTGGGAAGAGCTTTAGTTAAAGAAATACTTTGTCGTTTTCCAGACATTAAAAGACTAGTAATATTTAGTCGTGATGAGCTAAAACAATTTGACATGGCTCAAGAATTTTCTCAAAAAAAATACCCTTGCATGAGATATTTTCTAGGAGACATTAGAGATATTAATCGTTTAAGAAGGGCTTTTGAAGATGTAGATTATGTTATTCATGCTGCTGCTTTAAAACAAGTCCCTGCAGCTGAGTATAATCCAACTGAATTCATTAAAACAAATATTCTTGGTTCTGAAAATGTAATTGAGGCTTGTTTTGATAATAATGTAAAAGCCCTTGTTGCGCTCTCAACAGACAAAGCTGCAGCACCTATAAACCTATATGGTTCGACAAAACTTGTCAGTGATAAGCTTTTTGTTGCAGCTAATGGATATAAAGGAAGTAGAGACTTAACTTTTTCTGTGGTTCGCTATGGCAACGTTATGGGATCACGTGGTTCTGTAGTCCCATTTTTTATTAATAAGAGACATGAAGGTGAATTGCCAATTACGGATCCAAGAATGACTCGCTTCAATATATCGTTGAGGGATGGTGTCGAAATGGTTCTTTGGGCGTTAGAAAATTCTAAAGGAGGCGAAATTTTTGTACCCAAGATACCTTCATATCTAATAACTGACTTAGCGAAAGCAATCTCTCCGAGCGCCAAACTATTGAATGTTGGTATCAGGCCTGGGGAAAAAATTCACGAGGAAATGATTACTGTAAGTGATAGCTTAAATACAGTTGACCTTGGAATTTACTATGCAATTTTAGCAACCTCAGGAAAATATTCTGTTGAACGCTATTGTAAGGAATTTAATACTAAACCCGTATCAGAAGAATTCTCTTTTAATTCCGGCACTAATCCAGATTTTCTGTCTGTTGACCAGCTTAGACGTCTAATAACAGATGAGTTTGATTCGAACTTTGAACCTATTTAATATTTTGGCTGTAAAGCACGCTATTGATGAATTAGGATTTTAATATTATGTTAAGAAAACCTCACATACCATATGGAAGACAAGATATCACCCAAGATGATGTTGATGCGGTTGTAAATGTTTTAAAATCTGATTTTTTGACACAAGGGCCATGCGTACCTCAGTTTGAAAAAAAAGTCACCGAACTTTGTAATGTAAAATATGCAATAGCCGTTAATTCATCAACGTCTGCGTTACATATTTCCTGCCTTTCTCTTGGTTTAAAGGAGGGTGATTGGTTGTGGACCAGTCCAATTACTTTTGTGGCATCAGCAAATTGCGGCCTTTATTGTGGGGCTAGAGTTGACTTTGTTGATATTGATCCCGAAACATACAATCTATGCCCAAAGGCGTTAAGAAAAAAGCTTATTTATGCAAAACAAACCGGTAAATTACCTAAAATTGTAATTCCCGTTCACTTTGGTGGGCAGTCCTGCGATATGAAAGCAATTTATGCGCTTTCTAAAGAATTTAATTTTAGGATTATTGAAGATGCGTCTCATGCAATTGGTGGTAAATATCAAAATGAGCCAGTTGGTAATTGTAAATATAGTGATATTACCGTTTTTAGTTTTCATCCAGTAAAAATCATTACCACGGGTGAAGGGGGTATGGCTTTAACAAATAATCACAGAATTGCTAAACACTTATCCCTATTGCGTAGTCACGGTATTACACGAAATCCCAGTCAAATGACAGAGGAGCCACATGGTGATTGGTATTACCAGCAAGTAGATTTAGGTTTTAATTATCGTATGACAGATATTCAGGCAGCTTTAGGGGTAAGTCAATTAGCAAGATTGGATAATTATGTGTCTCGTCGACATGAGCTTGCTGCGAGATACGATAAGCTTCTTAAAAATTTACCACTTATAACGCCATATCAAAGTAATGATAGTTATTCCGCATTTCATTTATATATTATTCGCCTCAGAGACAACAACAAACATAAGCAAATTTTTGACTATTTAAGAAAAGAAAATATTGGTGTAAATTTACATTATATACCTGTTCATATGCAGCCATATTATAGTCGGATGGGTACCAGGTATAGTGATCTTGAACAATCAGAGCTATATTATAAAGATGCTATCAGTATTCCCTTGTTCCCAGCTATGACGGAGCTAGAACAAGAATATGTTGTTGACTCACTCCGAAAAGCATTACAAATATGAGGATTGAATTAGGTACAGTTCAATTTGGAATCCCCTATGGCATTGCTAATTCTAGAGGCCAGGTCAAAAAAATAGAGGCAAAAAATATTTTAGACTATGCCAAGAATTTTGGAATTGATACTATAGATACTGCGATTGCCTATGGCACAAGCGAGCAATGTTTAGGCGAGATTGGTTTGGATGGTTATCAAGTAATTACAAAGTTACCTGAAATTCCAGCGGATTATGGAAATTTAAAAAAATGGGTTCAGAATCATATTGAAAAATCATTAAAAAACCTGGGAGTTGAAGTTTTATCAGGCCTTCTTCTTCATAGACCCAGTCAATTGCTTGATAAAGATAAGAAAGACTTGTGGCCTTTACTTCTCGAGCTTAAGACCGAGGGTTATGTAAAAAAAATTGGCTATTCTATTTATACTCCTGATGAATTAGGGGAATTATGGCATTCATTTAAACCTGACTTGATTCAGGCCCCGTATAGTATCTTTGATCGACGCTTAGAGAAAAGTGGATGGTTAGAGCGTATCTATAATGAAAATGTAGAGATACATGTTCGCTCTATCTTTCTTCAGGGATTGTTGTTAATGAATAAAAATAATAGACCAAAAAAGTTCAACAAATGGCTTGCTCTTTGGTATCAATGGGATGAATGGCTTGAGGAGAACAAAGTCACAGCAGTTCAGGCTGCGGTCTCATTTGTATTATCAGATAATAGAATTACAAAAGTTATAGTCGGAGTAGATAGCTTGGATCAGCTTAAAGAAATAATTACCGCAGCCAATAGAAATACCAATAGATTTCCACAAGACTTTAATGTTAGCGATATAACGCTGCTAAATCCCTCTGAATGGGCCACACTATGAGAGTAGTTGCAATAGTTCAAGCACGTATGAATTCCTCACGCTTGCCAGGAAAAGTGCTAATGCCATTAGCAAATAAGCCTGTGCTTGCGCATATTGTTGAGCGACTATCTTATTGCAAGCTTGTTGGAAATATTTTAGTTGCTACTTCTCATGAAGATAGCGATAACCCAATAGTGGAGTATTGTAATAATAATAATATTAATTATTATCGTGGCAGTCTTGAAGATGTTCTAGATAGATATTATCAAGCTGCTAAGAGTTGTAATGCAGAATCAATTCTTCGAATTACTGGCGATTGCCCCGCAATTGACCCGGTCGTTGTTGATGCTGTTATTGCTGGGTATCTGTCAAACGCATATGATTTATATGGTCTTGGAGGAGAATTTCCTGATGGCCTTGATTGCACTGTTTTTTCTTTTACCGCATTAAAAAAAGCATGGAAGGATGCGAGATTAAAATCAGAAAGGGAGCATGTTTGCCCTTACATCGAAAATAATCCCCAGTTGTTTCATAATGGTATGTTGGAATTATTCAGAGGTTTAGAAAAGCAACGATGGACTCTCGATATGCCTGAAGACTATAGGTTATTATGTAAAATATTTGATAAATTGTATAGAGAAGACACACCATTTCTAACACATGAAATTTTACAATTTATTCAAGATAATCCCAATTTTCCAGCAATTAATTCTAAAATTGTACGTAATGAAGGCTATTTAAAATCACTAAAAGAAGATAATAAAAAATGATTGATATTAATACGCTTAAAAATAGTAAAGGGCCTAAGCTTTATACTAGGGCAAAAAAAATAATTCCTGGTGGAACCCAACTTCTTTCAAAGAGGCCTGAGATGTTTGCACCCGATATATGGCCTGCATATTATTCAAAAGCAAAGGGCTGCCGGGTTTGGGATTTAGATGGTCGGCAGTATATTGACATGTCAATTATGGCTGTTGGTGCTTGTATCTTAGGATATGCAGATGATGATGTTGATGCAGCTGTAATTGAATCAATTCATAAAGGTGTGAATAGTTCACTGAATTGCCCTGAAGAAGTTGAGTTAGCGGAAGCATTAATTGATTTACATCCATGGTTCGATATGGTTCGTTACGCTCGAGGTGGAGGTGAAGCTCTCTCTATTGCGGTTCGTATTGCTCGGGCTAAAACTAAGAGGGATAAAGTTTTATTCAGTGGTTACCATGGTTGGACAGATTGGTATTTAGCAGCAAATCTTGCTGATGACTCCGGTCTAGATGGACAGCTAATGCCAGGACTTAAGCCTAATGGAGTGCCCAGGGAGCTCACAGGAACAGCAATTCCCTTTCATTTCAATGATATAGATTCTTTAAGGGAAACGATTAGTGGAAATGAGTCTGAAATCGCGGCAATCATGATCGAGCCTGCAAGAGGAGAGGAGGCGCCTGAAGATTATTTGCAAACTTTGCGAGAAATTGCATCAGAAATTGGTGCGGTATTAATTTATGACGAGATAACAAGTGGATTTAGAATGTGCGCAGGAGGTATACATCGAAGATATAAAATATATCCAGATATTGCTGTCTTTGCTAAGTCTATGGCTAATGGCTATGCAATGTCGGCAATACTCGGTAAGGAAGAGGTTATGCAGGCGGCACAATCAACCTTTATTTCTAGTACTAATTGGACGGACCGTGTAGGCCCATCAGCAGCACTAGCAACATTAAAGAAATATCAAAAAACACAAACAGATAAACACATCATTTCTATTGGAAAAAAAACTCAAGAAATATGGAAAAAAGCTGCAGTAAAAAACAACTTACAAATAGACGTCAGCGGATTACCAACATTATCGGCATTTGGATTTAAAAGTAAGCAATCAATGGACATGAATACTCGCTTTGTTGTAGAAATGTTGCAAAGAGGATTTTTAGGATTTAGACAGTTCAAACCGTCTTTGGCGCATACTGAAGTTGAATTGAATAGCTATGAAGATGCGGTTGAGGATGTATTTAGTGTGCTTTCACAATTGCCTGAAGATCAAATACTTAACACTGAGGTTGCCCACTCAAGCTTTAAGCGCTTAACAAAAGAATAATCTAAGGAAAAAATATGAGTAATTTACGATGGAGTAAAATTAATTCCTTTACAAATAATTGTCATTCAAAAGTTCTTGAAAATTATCGACCATGTCCAATTTGTGGCTCAATAGATTCTAAAACAGTAATGGGCATAGATAGATTTCAGTACTACTTAGATTCAGAAGAGGTGCCCAAGCTATTTGATGTAAAAGAGTCTATTTGTTTAGAATGTTTTACTATATATCTAAACCCTTGTTATTCCGAATATGGTTTTAATTATTTGTTTTCAGAGGCTGGGCAAAGTTATGGTTCAACAGAAGTACATACTGATGAACAGGTAAGCTGGCTAAAAGATAATAAACTTCTAAGAGATGGATGCTGCGTGCTTGATGTTGGTTGTTATGATGGAAATTTTCTCTCAAAGCTGCCAAAAAATATAAAAAAAGTTGGCGTGGATATTGACGAGCTAGCTATAGAGCGAGGCAGAAAAGTTCACCAACAGATAAATATAAGTTTTTTTACAGGTGACTTTGAAACATTTTCGTATGATGAAGTAGAGCCTGACACTATCACCATGTATCATGTTCTCGAGCATCTCCCCAGGCCAGTAGAAGTTTTAAAAAAATTACGATCAATTTCAAAATTATCAACGAAAATTGTAGTGGAGGTTCCAATTATCGAGGATGGAAATACCAACGATATAAATGGTTTCTTTAGTATTCAGCACACTACCCACTTTAGCTCTAATAGTTTGAAAAACTGCCTAACTCAGGCAGGATGGAATATTGAAAAAGAATATAAAACTTCTGATTATAATGGCTACAGAGTTATAGCCTCTATCAATGCGAGCGAGAACGAGGATACTGTATTAATTAAAGATAAGAATGATTGGTGTTGTCTTAATTCTAGTTTATCTTCTTGGTATGATGCAATCGGGTCTGTTGAAAATATTGTTCAAAGCATTGAAAAGAGAAAATATTTTGTTATCTGGGGTGGTGGGGCCCATACAGAGTACTTATATCAAACAACCTCATTTTTTCATGTACATAACAAATCCGATTTTATTATTCTTGATTCTGACCCATTGAAGGTCGGGAAAACATGGAGAGGTTTAAGTGTCTATAATCCTTCAATTGCAAAGGATATAGATTGGTCAATAACAAATTTGCTTATCTCAAGCTATGGAGGTCAAGAATCTATTGCTAAGGAAGCAAGTGAAATAGGGGTTCCTAGCACATGCATTATTAAGCTCTATGAAACAATACGTCGCTATTGATAATTTAATAAAATATAGGTTTAAAGTATGAAAAAGAAAATATTTTTTTTTGGTGCCGCGGGTTCAGCAATTGCTTATTGCCAGCACACAGAAACCAAACCCGACTTTTTTGTTGATAATGATGCAAATAAATGGGGCACTTTTGTTGAAGGTATCGAAGTCATGCCGCCAAAAATTTTAATATCCATACCAATAGAAAAAGTAGTGATTACATCAGGATATGAAAAAGCAATCTT
>Ga0114995_10002191_pt1 | contig 13532 bp, 15 predicted proteins | sample ArcticOcean_MG_C_11_FD_87038 | JGI IMG/M metagenome (GOLD analysis project Ga0114995, IMG submission 87038) | Marine microbial communities from western Arctic Ocean - ArcticOcean_MG_CB2_154 | ecosystem: Environmental > Aquatic > Marine > Oceanic | place: Arctic Ocean: Canada Basin | collected... | reverse complement strand
GCATATATACAAAGATTGGAAATATATGTCATATACATGCAAAAATAGCTGCAACATTATCTTCATTACCTGGCCAAACCTTTAAGATTAGTGGCTTACCCTTTACATCTTTAGATGCAAGTGATTCGTATCAAAGAGCAATTATAACGATAGGAGGAGACTGTACAAATTTAGGTGGAAATGCTATTGGTAAAGCACATTTCAGAACAAATGGCACTGAATTGCAAGGAGTCTACTTGAACAGCGGAACTACAGCGTATTGGACTTATAATACAATGGACTCTACATCATTTGAACTAAACATACATGGACATTATACAACAACATAATAATTATGTCTATCGGAGATAGGCACGGAGAAGGAAAAATAAAATGGCATTAACAAAAGAAACAATAGAAGACAAAATAGAAATTGTAGGAGAACATAAAAATATACAAATTCGTACTGCTACAATTATCAAAGAAGATGGTGTAGAGATAAATAGGTCTTTTCATAGACGCATATTAGATTGTGTATCATCTGTACAAAACGATGACGACTCTTGGACACATACAGATACGGATGTATCAGGTGAGTCTACAGAGGTTCAAGGTATATCAACAGCAGTGTGGACAGACGCAGTTAAGACTGCAAAAAGAACTGTTAACGAAAACACATAATCTTAAAAAACTTTCATTTTATTTTAGATATATAGAAATATCGACTGTTTTGAATGTCGACATCTCCTAAATAAATGTATAGATTTCATTAACCATTTACGATAGGACACCAAAAAATGGCAACACAAGAAAAATTCGTTATAGAATACGGACTTACAGTTGGTTCAACTGAAGTCATTACATCAGCTGGTAAGATTGTTGCAGCTGCAATTTCAACACTAGATACAGATGACCTTTCAGAAGGTTCAACAAATCTATACTACGCTGACTCAAAGGTAACAACACACTTAGCAGATGCAAGTGAAGCTAAAGCTTTAAATAACGTTCAGTTAGATGGAGGTAGTATCTAATGACTGCCAAGAATTTCAATATTAAAAATGGTTTATCAATCGCTGGAACAGAGGTTATTACTTCTGCTGGTGCAATCGCAGGTGGAGCAGTTAATGAAGCAGTTGACGATAGAGTCAATTCACTATTAACAGCTGGTGCAGGCATTGGATTAACATATGACGATAGTGCTGGAACACTTACAATTACAGGTAATGTCGGTGATATCACTGGTGTTAACGCAGGTGCTGGTTTAACTGGTACTGCAACTTCAGGTGATGCAACCCTAAACATTGGTGCTGGAACAGGTATCACAGTTAATGCAGACGACATCGCAGTTAATATGTCTGTTTTCGATACAGCAGACTTATCAGAAGGAACTAGTCTTTACTTTACAGATGCAAGAGCTGATGCAAGAATTACAGCTGCATTAATCGATGAAGACGGAATGGATTCAGATAGTGCAACTAGATTACCTTCACAGCAATCAGTAAAAGCATACGTAGATTCACAAGTTTCATCAAAAGATGCATTATCAGAACTTTCAGGTTCTACGGATGACGTATCTGAAGGGTCAACAAATTTATACTTTACAAACGAAAGAGTCGATGACAGAGTCGGTGCAATGGTTGTCGGTGGTACAAACATCACTGCAACATACGATGACACTGCTGGAACACTTACACTAAGTAATGACAACACTGCAGATATTACGTCAGTAGTAGCAGGTGCTGGTCTAACAGGCGGTGCAACTTCAGGTGATGCAACCCTAACACTAGCTGCAACAGTAGCAGGTGATGGTCTTGCACACTCAAGTGGTATTCTTTCTGTAACAGTAGACGACAGTTCAATCGAAACAAATGCAGATACACTAAGAGTAAAAGCAACTGGTATTACTAATGCCATGTTAGCAGGTTCTATTGCAAATGCAAAACTTGTAAATGACAGTGTAACAGTTAACTCACAAGAAGTTAACTTGGGTGCAGCTATCACATTAACATCGGCAAATATCGGTGAGAATACAAACCTTTACTATACAGACGAAAGAGTTGACGATAGAGTTAATGCATTATTGGTTGCTGGTACGAATATAACAACAACATATGATGACAGTGCTGGAACATACACAATTAACTCTTCAGGTAAAACACAAGAAGAAATAGAAGACATCGTAAACGGATTAGTAGTTGGTGGAACAAACATCACTTCTACATACGATGACGCTGCTGGAACACTTACACTTGCTGGGCCATCAGATGGAGACATCAGAGGATTACACTCTGCAGTTACAAACGGAATTGGTGGACTTGCATATAGTTCTTCAACAGGTGCATATACTTACACAGGGCCTTCTGCAACAGAAGTAAGAGCTCAACTAAGTGCTGGTACTGGTGTTACATACAGTGGTGGTGCAATATCCATTGGACAGGCAGTAGCAACATCAAGTAATGTTACTTTTGGGAACTTAGTTCTTTCAGGTGACTTAACAGTTAACGGAACTACTTCTACAGTAAGTTCTACTAACACAACAATGACAGATTCATTGATTGAGTTAGGAAACGGTACAACTGGAGCTCCTGCTGGAGACGCAGGTATCGTTATTGAAAGAGGTAACGAAAGTAATGTGTTTATGGGTTGGGACGACAGTGCAACAGGGTTTGTATTCGGAACAACTACAGCAACTGGTGCTTCAACTGGTGCATTAACAGTGACCCCTTCTGCAGTATCTACTGGTGCATTGACAATAACAAATGCATCTAACAGTGGTGGAACTGCAAGAAATGTATACCAATCAACATCAGCACCCGTGAGTGGTGATGGTGCAGTTGGTGATTTATGGGTTCTTTACTCCTAATCTAGGGGTTTAGAGTCTTTATAAATAAACTTATAATTAATGGATAACTAAATGGCATCAGGTTCACAAAAAGTCAAAACACCGACAGGTTGGAATTCAACTCAAGGTGCATGGGTTAAAACTGGTTCTTCCACATGGAAAGCTGCTGACCAAATCTATGTAAAAACACCTACTGGATGGAATAATGCGTCAGGTCAAACTGCAACTCAAATTCCATATCCTTATATTGCTAATGCACAAGAACCAAACATAAGAGATGCACAACAACCGTATCCTTATATAGCAGCTGCACAAGAACCAAACATAAGGGATGCACAACAACCGTATCCTTATATTGCTAATGCACAAGAACCAAACATAAGAGATGCACAACAACCGTATCCTTATATAGCACAAGCAAGACAACCTGCTACTTATAACCATAGAAGTCCGTCTACATATGCTAGACAGGGACAGACTCCTTTTACATATAACCATAGGTCACCTTCTACATATGCTAGACAGGGTCAAACACCGTTTACTTATAACCATAGGTCACCTTCTACATATGCTAGACAGGGTCAAACACCGTTTACTTATCAACATAGAAGTCCGTTTACCTATGCTAGACAAGCACAGACTCCAGCAACATATTCTAGAACTGGACAAACACCGTTTACTTATCAACATAGAAGTCCGTCTACCTATGTAAGACAAGGTCAAACACCATTTACTTATAATTACAGAAGTCCGTTTACCTATGCAAGACAGGGTCAAACACCGTTTACGTACCAATACAGAAGTCCGTTTACGTATTCTAGAACTGGTCAAACACCGTTTACGTACCAATACAGAAGTCCGTACACTTACAGAAACCCTGTATCTGCACAACAACCTAATATAAGGTCTGCGCAACAACCTAATATTAGGGATGCTAGACAACCGAACAGTGCTAGACAACCGAATAATGCAAGACAACCGAATAATGCAAGACAACCGAATAATGCAAGAAATCCGTTTACGTTTCAGAACCCATTCACGTTCCAAGCTCCGTACACGTTTAATATTCAAACACCTAGTATTACTCAAGTACCTAGTAGATATATTGCATTCTTTCAACAGTCTTACTTCTTCTTTGGTGGCGGTCAGTTTTTTGGGGGTGGCTTTGATGAACCATAAACTGATGAATATACTACTAACAATAATGAATAATATAAACCTAAACATAGCGGAGGTCAACTAAAATGCCTATAGGATTTAGAGTCGTACCTTATCACGCGCATAGTAGGATTCCTGGCCATTTAAGGTCACCTTCGATTGGTAATGCTAGACAACCGAACAGTGCTAGACAACCTAATAATGCACAACAACCGTTTACGTTTCAGAACCCGTTTACGTTTCAGAACCCGTTTACGTTTCAGAACCCGTTTACGTATCGAAATCCGTTCACTTATAACCATAGGTCACCGTTTACTTATAACCATAGGTCACCGTTCACTTACAGAAGTCCTGTATCTGCACAAGAACCTAATATAAGGTCTGCGCAACAACCGTATCCGTATATTGCAAATATACAACAACCTAATATTAGGTCAGCACAACAACCTTATCCGTATATTGCTAACGCAAGACAACCTAATATTAGGTCTGCTCAGCAACCTTATCCGTATATTGCTAATAATCAGGAACCAAACATAAGGAATGCACAACAACCTTATCCGTATATTGCTAATACACAACAACCGTATCCTTATATAGCATCTGCACAAGAACCTAACATTAGGAATGCACAACAACCTTATCCTTATATTGCTAATAATCAGGAACCTAACATTAGGAATGCACAACAACCTTATCCGTATATTGCATCTAATCAAGAACCTAACATTAGGAATGCACAACAACCGTATCCGTATATTGCTAATAATCAGGAACCTAATATCCGTAATTCACAGACACCGTTTACGTATTCTAGAACTGGACAAACACCATTTACGTATCAACATAGAAGTCCGTCTACGTATGCTAGACAAGGTCAAACACCGTTTACTTATCAACATAGAAGTCCGTTTACCTATGCTAGACAAGGTCAAACACCGTTTACCTATAGTCATAGAAGTCCGTTTACATATGCAAGACAAGGTCAAACACCTGAAGCAAGATGGGATGGAGTTGGTTCACAACAGTGGCCTGCAACACCTATATCGGGTTAATATAACCAAGATAAAAAGGGGACTTCATAGTCCCCTTTTTTGTACCTATAAATATCATTATGAAATCTATCAAATCATTAATTGAACTAAAAGAACAAATCAAAGTTGGACAAAATTATAAAGAAATATTTATTAATATTGGTAATTTTGATTTAAGAAAAGAGAAGACGGAATCCCAACAAGAAACTTACGAGATGTTAAAGTATTTGTTTAACGAAGTGTGTCCACCATTAAAGTATTTTACATGGGGGGACTTCTTAGAACAAAGAAAGAAAGATAAGTTTACTGGTTTTAATGGGTTAAGAAATCAAGCATCTACATACCACTACTTTCTACCACATGGTTATACTGCAGAAGTAAGAGAGGTGGTGTTAGGACATGCTGGTATGGATATGAAAAATACCGAGGATGAGTACATTGATATACTTGATGTTGCAAACTGGGATAAAACTAAAGAAAATCAAAATAGAGACCATCCCCATGCATTTGAAAGTCTTACATCTATGTATTATCATAGTGCAAAAGCACATTGGATTATACAAGACATACAAAAGAATGGGTTAATTCATCCTATTCAAGGAATAACCAAAGAGGTTGGTGATAAGTTTGGTATGGCAATCCATCCAGGCTCAGTACGTTCAGGTTGTTTTGAGGAGATGGAAGACCCATCCATGGAATTGATGATATGGGATAAACACGATGTTATTGATATAGAACCCATAACACTGGAAGATGCACTTGCATTTTGGGAAAATCGTTTAGAAGAACAGGATTGTGACATGTTTAATCTGTCATTCTCATTTGTTGAAGGACATTTAGAGTTTCAACATGACCTATCTAATCTAAACTTTAGACCAAAGGTACATGAGTTTAATCGTAAGGTTAGTAAACTTGCAAAAGGTAAACCCCTCAGTATCTACATCGGATATGATAGTCGACACACTACACTACCTGAAATTAATAAACACTCTATACTTGAATCAATTAAAAAAGGATTAGGTAGTGGATGGTTTCACGACCAAGTCAGATGGGAACCTGAAATCAAATTCCTTGACAAATCTAAAATTCCCGAGTATAATAGAGAGTATGCAAATCAATCTACTGAGTTTACATACAGTAGATTCTTAATACCTTACTTAGAAAACTATGAAGGATTTAGTATATTCTTAGACGATGATTTCATCTTTGAGAAAAGTATACTACCAATGTTCTATTATCTGAACCCCGATGATGCAATTGCATGTGTAAAGTATCCACACTATGACCATGATGCAACTAAATTTGATGGTGAAGTCAACATAGACTACCCATGTAAGTTATGGTCAAGTCTTATGATATTCAATAATGGACATGAAGATTGCAAAAAATTAACACCTGAAGTTGTTAACACTTGGACTGGAAAACAGTTACACCAGTTTGAGTGGACGGATAAGATTAGTGAGATACCTCAGAAGTACATCTTTGTGGAGGGTTATGATGACCCCGAAGAGAAATGGGACTTTACAGGTATTCACTATACAAGAGGTGGCCCTTGGGTAAAAGGGATGGATTACAGTGACATAAATAACTTAGAATACTACAATAAGTGGTTAAATAAACATAAGAATGAGGTAAATAATAGTAATGAATAGTTTAATATATACAGAAGAGAGTAGACTCATAATAGAGAAACCTAATGGTTTACGATATGAATTCGAGAATGTCGATAAACCCGAGTTGGGGTTTGAATTTGACGTTGTTGTCTACGATGACATAGAAGTTAAGGTATTGAAGTGGGAAGATGATAAAGGGAACTTTGATGAACAGACTCACACTAACCTAACTAATGATGAGAAAGATTCAATTGAAACATACATTGGAAACTCTGAACCACCTATTGGTTATAACCTAAACAACCAGTACCTACAACAAATGAACGAGTTGTGTAAAGAATACGTTGTTTCATGTGCAGAGAAACATGGTTTCGATAGTCACATTGAAGCTTCATATGTCGGTAGAGAAGGTTCTGCACACCCATACAGAAGTAATGCAAGACGAGTATTAGAATATACAGATGCAATTTGGTGTTGTTATGTTCAAATTGCAGACGAGATATCTACAACTAGAGAAGATTTATTAAAATCTTATGACAAGTATTGTGAAGTAATACCACAACCTCAAATAGCAACTGATGGACAGAACAACGGTTAATGTCCAGTATCGATATACATTATAAGACCGAACCTTTTCAACTTGATGAATTTCCATTAAAAGGAGTCTATGTTATAGATGATTATCTATCAACAGAGATGCATCATGCTATAGATAGACAGGTATCACATACCTCTTTTTGGTCTAAGACAAATCAAGTTAGGGGAGATAGTCCTACTGGATTAGCACATCATAGTTTTTGGGGTGCAACGTATTTCCGTGGTGAAGACAAACAGGTCGATGATGATATAGAGAGTAAAGATACATTTCTTGCAAGATGGTTAGATAGAAAGATACAAATAGACTTTGGGTTTAAATGGGAGAGGTTTCAATATATGGGACTAAACTCACAAACACAAGGTTTACAGGGAACAACCCATCGAGATTGTAAACCCGAAGATGAATGGAATTTATCTTTCTTATATTACACCAACAGGTTTTGGAACAAACAATGGGGGGGTGCATTGAGACTATATGATGAAATGCAACAGGGTTTTGATGGAAGAGATGAACACATTAAAAATCATCAAATTGGTGAGATTGAATTCAAACCCAACAGATTGTTAATGTTTGATGGAAGGATTCCCCATGGTGCAGATGCACCTTCTTCAAAGGCACGATATATAGATAGAAAATCTATAGTGTTGAGGGGTGACGAAATTAGATTAATTAAAGATACAAGTGAGTGGTTTCATGCCGACGATAGAATTTTCAACATTTAGTAATAGTACTATAAGGGACTTTAAACCAGTCCTTGCAAAAAGTATAACGCCCGAGTGGTGGAAAAAGACTAAGGTTCATGTAGATGTATATGGTAGTAAAGTTCAGACTATACGTTCTTGTCCTGCTATGGATGATTGGTTAAAAACAGGATGGATACTAGTTGCTAATAGAGATATCCGTGTAAACATTGATGAAACCTCACATACTGAAAATTTTACAGAAGTACCTGATGGATATGCATCCCCTTCACATCCTAATGTACAGACTGCAAATGCATTCGAGTTTTTGGGTAGTGACGGCCCAGTTAAAGACGCATTCAAAATGAGAAATCCTTGGGGGATAACCACTCCGAAAGGATATTCTACATTCTACTTAGACCCATTTTTATTTCAAAATAAATATTTTGCAACATGGCAAGGTATCATTGATACAGATGCATTTAATAAAAATGTGGACAATGCACAAATAATTTTCTATCCAAAGGTAGACCATTCATTTACTATTTTGAAAGGAACACCATTATGTCAAGTGATACCATTTAAACGAGAGACATGGAATGCTTCCTATATAAACTACGACAGTCAGACCTTTACTGAAAACAGGTCGTTAGTTACTGCCCAATTTGATGATGAAGTGTTTTATACAATGGATGAGTATGGAAGATGGAAGGGGTTATCAGAAAAAGAACGAAGTGAGACTGGACAGATGGGTGCATATAGAAAACATGGATTTTGGAAAGAGAAAGGTCGTATGTTTAAAGAAGATAATCCACCACCCGAGTGTCCCATGCATGTCAGTGAAGAACACCCTGAAGTGCAATTAGAAATGAATTTTGGAGATACCGATGGCAGTTAGATTACTATTCCCTACCTTTTTATTTGAAGTAGATTTACTCAATGACGAGTTACACCCACAAGATGGAGTAACACAAGAGTATTTACACCTACTAAAAGAGACTATGGATGGGATGAGACAAAAAGACCCTAAAGGTCGTAGAATATCCAATGCATATACTGGGTGGCAATCAAATGATGGTTGTGAGAGTAATCCTGCTTTTGCACAATTGATAAAAAAAATACAACGGGTATTTCAAAGAGAAGTAATACCATTTCATGGATTAAATCCAGTTAAAGCAACCATGCAGATGGGAAATGCATGGGCTAACATTAATGATTTTGGTGCATGGAACAAACCACATTTACATAATGGGTGTTGGTATTCGGGTGCATTCTACATCCATGCAGAGGGAGATGAAGGTAATATAGATATCATTGATAAAGACTGTAAGGTAGTTGCAGATTTTCCTCACTCAAACCGAACACCTACATCACATTCTATTCAACCTACATCGGGTAAGTTAGTACTATTCCCTAGTGGTACTATGCATATGGTAGAACCAAATCTTTCTAATAAAGAAAGGTACTCTATTGCATTTAATATAGAAATGCGATACAGTGGTGGTATAGAATCAAGAATGCCTATCAATGGGGACACTTACAATCCCGATGAATTTAAATTTGAAATTGATACAAAAGGAGACCCCATACTGAAGTAGATATACTAAATACTGGTATGGATATTATAGTAAACCCAGCAATTCTTTGGAACGTCATCATAACGGTAATAGTTTTTCCGATAGGATTCTTAGTACGTTCTATTTTAGCAGAACAGAATCGATTGAATATTCTTCTCAATAGAACACGAGAAGAGATAGCTAAAGATTACGTTACTAGAGACCAAATTGAAATAGACTTCACTCGTCTAATGGGTACAATAGAAAGAATCGATGAAAAAATCGATAGACTTCAAACTAAGACTTACTTCCAAGACTAAAAAGATATAAATAGTATTACTACAGGAATACTATTATGGCACAACCGAATTCGAAAGACACATTTAAGCAATACATTAAGAGGAAACTTGGAGCTCCAGTTTTGGAAATCAACGTTGATGATGACCAAATGGACGATAGGGTTGATGAAGCACTCCAATACTTTCGTGAATATCACTACGATGGTAGTATAAAGACTTACCTAAAACATCAGATGACTCAAGCAGAGATTGATGCCTTTAAAACAAACGAAACCCATAATGCAGCGACAACTGGAACACAGAATATTGCTGGTCAGACTTTTGGAGAAGGTCAGAACTACATAACACTTCCTGAACATGTTCTTTCTGTTATAAACCTATTCCCATTCTCAAGTGGTGTTAAGTCAAATATGTTTGATTTACAATACCAACTTAGATTGAATGACCTTTGGGATTTAACATCTACCAGTATTCTATACTACTCACAAGTGCAATCACATCTTACGATGATGAACAACATGTTAGTAGGTCAAATACCAATACGTTTCAATACACATAGTAACAGACTATACATAGATTACAATGCATCTAAACTTACAGCTGGTGAGTTCATAGTTATTGAGTGTTACAGAAAGTTAGACCCAACAGACATGACTGATATCTACAACGATATGTGGTTAAAACGATATGCAACTGCACTAGTTAAGTATCAATGGGGTGAAAACCTTTCTAAGTTCTCAGGTATACAACTGCCTGGCGGAGTTACACTTGATGCACAACAAATAAAACAAGAAGCACAAGAAGAGATTCAGAGACTAGAAGAAGAGTCTAGATTGAACTTTGAAATGCCTGTCATGGATATGATTGGTTAAAACGGACTTAAATTATGCCTACAAACGTATTCTTTAACCATGCAGTAAACACTGAACAACACCTCTATGAGGATTTAGTTGTTGAGTCGTTAAGAATGTATGGACATGAAACATTCTACCTACCAAGAGAAATTGTAGAGGAAGACTCTATTCTTGGTGAAGATGTACAATCCAGTTTTGGAGATGCATACTCAGTAGAAATGTATTTAGAAAATACAGAAGGATTTGAAGGAGAGGGTGACCTCATGTCCAAGTTTGGTGTCCAAGTAAGAGACCAAGCAACCTTCGTCATATCTTTAAGAACATGGGAAAGATTCATCTCATTAGATTCAAACCTTGCAACATCACTTAGACCAAACGAAGGAGATTTAATCTACTTTCCTCTTAGTGGTTCAATGTTTGAAATCAAATTCGTGGAACACGAAAACCCATTTTACCAAGTTGGAAAACTATTTACATTCAAATTACAGTGTGAACTGTTCGAATACAGTGGAGAAGATTTCGATACTGGAACAGCTGCAGACTTTATAGAGAACGAACAGGCATATACAATAGAGATGTATATGGCAAGTGGTGGAAGTGGTAACTATACAAATGGTGAAGTAATCAATTACAATGGAACTGCGGCTGGTGAAGTGGTTGGTTGGGTTGCGGCAACACGAATTCTAACAATTAAAGATAACACTAGAACACTTCAAGCAGGAGATACACTAGTTGGTGCATCATCAACTGCATCATTTAACATAGAAACTATCGTAGACATATTGACATTTGCAAATGATGGTAATGCACAGAACTTAGATTTTGAAACTAAAGGGGATACATATCTAGACTTTAGTGAAACAAACCCATTCGGTGAGGTTACATAATGTTTGGAACATACTTTTATAATGAAACGATTAAGAGAGCAGTCTCTATCTTTGGAACGTGTTTTAACAACATATCAGTTAAGAAAGTAAAAGCAGATGGTACTATATTACATGAACAGAAAGTTCCAATATCATACGGCCCTAAACAGAAGTTCTTAGAAAGATTAGCAGAAGATGCTAACCTAAGTGATGGTATGAGAAGTGCAATCAGTCTACCGAGACTTGCATTTGAATTGACTGGTTTTAATTACGACCCAGCAAGACAACAAAATAAACTACTAAGAAATGTAAAATCTACAACGGAACTAGCAGATGGTGGAAAGAGAGCCTTCCAATACCAACCAGCTCCATATGACTTAAACTTTACACTAAGTGTTCTTGCAAAGAACATGAGTGATGCATTACAAATTATAGAACAGATTATACCATATTTCCAACCTGAATATACAGTCACAATGAAAATGATTGATACAATGACTGATTACAGAGATGTTCCAATTGTATTGAATGGTATTGCAATGAATGATACCTATGAGGGTGGATTTGAAGAAAGACGTGTTATAGAGTACACATTAGAATTCACAATGAAGTTATACATGTTCGGCCCTGTATATACTGGTGAGGTTATCAGAAATGTTATTGAAAGAGATTACATTGGAGATGGTAACGATGCATTCACAACCACTCAGATTGATGGAGCAGGACTTATTAAAGAAGTTAAACACTATGAACCTGCGTTTGCACAACTATCGAATGGAGTTTCAGGTTCCACAACAGTGACCTTTCCTACTGCAATAAATAGTTCTATAAGTGTAAACGATGAAGTGTTCGGAACTAATTTAGCAACTAATCCGACAGTTTCTAGTATTGCAGCTGATAAATTATCAATTGTAGTGTCAAGTGCAATAACAATTGATGCAAATACAACCCTTAAGTTTGTAGGTTCAGTAAATCCAAATGATACGTTTGTGATTGCAGAAACCGTAAATTTTTACGATGAGAATGTTACTTCCACATTTAGTGCAGATAAGGTAACCGATGCGAGTTAATTATGCCAAAAGACAATGTAGATGATAAGTTAAACGACTTATTAGATATCAACACAGAAATTAAGACTGTCACATCCAATGTGGTTAAGGTCACTCCTCGTTCAGAGAGTATTGAGAGTGATTACAAGTATGCCCGTGAGAACCTCTACAACCTCGTAGAACGAGGGCAAGATGCAATCGATGGAATACTCGAACTATCTAAAGAAACGGAACACCCGAGAGCATACGAGGTCGCAGGACAGCTCATAAAGACTGTTGCCGAGACAGCAGAGAAGTTACTGGATGTTCAGAAGAAAATCAAAGATTTAGAGAAAGATGACGAAAGAAAAATAGGTACACAACACAATCACCTATACGTTGGTTCCACATCAGAACTACAAAAGTTTCTTAAGAAAGAGAAACAGAAAGACTAAAATATGGTTGCAAAAATTAATGAAGGATATCTTGGTAATAACCTCGTAAAACGTGCTGGTGTAGAAACTCAGTACACACCCGAGGAATTACAAGAATACATAAAATGTTCTAATGAACCTGTTCATTTTATAGAATCCTATTGTTCTATTATATCACTAGACGAAGGTCTTGTCAAATTTAAATTACGTGGATATCAAGACAAACTGATAAACCACTATAATGATAATCGTTTTAACGTAGTTCTTGCATCACGTCAGAGTGGTAAATCAATCACATCATGTGCATATTTACTATGGTATCTACTATTCCATCCCGAAGTAACTGTAGCGGTTCTTGCAAACAAAGGTGTAATTGCAAGGGAGATGATATCCCGTATCGTCACCATGTTAGAGAGTGTACCATTCTTTTTACAGCCTGGAGTTAAGATTCTAAACAAAGGTAACATCGAGTTTGGAAATGATAGTAAAGTAGTTGCAGCTGCAACATCTTCGAGTTCTATTCGTGGATTGTCTATAAACCTCTTGTATCTTGATGAGTTTGCGTTCGTAGAAAATGCAGAGGAATTCTAT
>Ga0114995_10002181_pt1 | contig 13572 bp, 12 predicted proteins | sample ArcticOcean_MG_C_11_FD_87038 | JGI IMG/M metagenome (GOLD analysis project Ga0114995, IMG submission 87038) | Marine microbial communities from western Arctic Ocean - ArcticOcean_MG_CB2_154 | ecosystem: Environmental > Aquatic > Marine > Oceanic | place: Arctic Ocean: Canada Basin | collected... | reverse complement strand
GTAAAATGTGGTAAAATGTGGTAAATATTTTTTAGATTTGAATTCAATTACTTATTAAATCATAATATCACAAATTGAATACTCTAGTAGGAACATATGAATGTAAGGTAGATGCCAAAGGGCGTCTAATGCTGCCTGTGTCCTTCAAAAAACAGTTAGCTTCAGTTATGGCTAATGGGTTTGTTTTGAAGCGCGCAGTCTTTCAGCCTTGTTTGGAGTTGTATCCAATGAATCAATGGGAGTTGTTAATGCAAAACATTAATAAGCTTAACCGGTTTAAGAAAAAGAACAATGATTTTATCAGGCGTTTTACAGCAGGAGTAAAGTCTGTGGATTTAGATAGTTCAGGCCGTTTACTTATCTCAAAGGATCTTGTTGGTTTTGCTGGGATTTCTAAGGAGATTGTAGTGACTTCTGCGGTGAATATTATTGAAATTTGGGATAAGGACAATTATGAAAAGGCTATTAATGATGCTGCAGGAGACTTTGCAGACCTTGCAGAAGATGTGATGGGGCAAGACGATGTGGATGGAGTATCATAACCCTGTATTACTTAAAGAAACCGTAAAAGGTTTAGATATAAAACAAGATGGTGTGTACGTAGATGTAACCTTTGGTGGTGGCGGACATAGCAGAGAAATATTAGCATCCCTAGGCCCTAAGGGTCGACTTATAGGTTTTGATCAAGATAAAGACGCTCTTTTAAATGTTATTGATGATCCTAGATTTTTGTTGATCAATGAGAATTTTAGATTTATGCAACGGTTTTTAAGGTTTCACGGGGTTAAGTCAGTAGATGGGATTTTAGCTGATTTTGGTGTTTCATCACATCAATTTGACCAGCCAGAAAGAGGATTTTCGATTCGTTTTGACGCCTTGTTAGATATGAGGATGAATCAACAAGATGTGTTGTCGGCACATTCGCTAGTTAATTCGTATGAAGAGGAGGCTTTGCGACAGCTATTTTGGCAGTATGGAGAGTTAAGAACTGCTCCAGCCTTAGCAAAGACAATTGTTCAAGCCCGAGAGCTTAAGTCGATTGATACCACATTTGATTTAAAGACTGTTTTAAGTAAACACCTGCCTCAAGGGAGAGAAAATAAGATTCTAGCGCAAATATATCAAGCGATTAGGATAGAAGTGAATCAAGAAATAGAAGTGCTTAAGGATTTTTTATTGCAGACGCCTTGTTTGTTAAACGATAACGGACGTCTGAGTGTTATTTCATACCACTCTTTAGAAGATCGATTGGTTAAGCGATTTATAAGAAATGGTTTATTTGAAGGGGAGCCTGTAAAAGATGTTTTCGGAAATTTCGAAGTTCCTCTAAAAAAAGTTGGAAACTTAATTGTTCCAACCCCAGCTGAAGTAAAGTTAAATAACAGAGCGAGAAGCGCTAAGTTGAGGATTGCTAAAAAAGTAAATTCAAGTAAATAAATGAAAAATAGAATGTATAATATTTTAAAAGGAACCTTTCTCGTTAGCGATGGAGCTTTTAAAAATTGGCGTCTGATTTTCTTTTTTTTAGCATTAGCGATCCTCATGATTGCCAGTTCTCACACTACTGATCGTAAGGTTCATAAAATTGCTCAGTTAAGTGAGCAGGTAAAGGCACTCCGTTCGTCATATGTTGAAACACGTGCGTTATTAATGGATTTTAAAATGGAGTCAGTTGTCAAAAAACGGCTAGCCGCTAAAGGAATTAAGTCCTCCGTAAATCCACCTTTTAAAATTATTGTTAATTCTAAATCAAATTAAATCAATGCTTTCAACTGAAAAGTCTATTATGAACAAATTGTACTTCGTTTCTGGAGTCATGTTCGTTTTTGCGCTTTTAGTGGTATATAAGTTAATCACAATTCAGTTTGTTCAAGGGGCTGAATATCGTGGGCTTGCAGAGCAGCGAACGATTAAAGATGTTAAGATTCCTGCCAATCGCGGAAATGTGTATTCTGTAGGGGGAAGTTTATTAGCTACATCGGTTCCAAAGTATGATATTCGAATTGATTTAGTGACCCCTTCAAATAAAAACTACAAAGACTTTATAAGTGCATTAAGTGATTCATTGGCAAGTTTTCACGGAGGGTCTTCTAGTGAGCTTAAGCGAAAATTACATTTAGCCCGTCAAAATAAAAATCGATATTTTCTCTTAGCTAGTAATTTAGGGTATTCTCAATATTTGCGATTTAGAGATTTTCCACTTTTAAATCAAGGTGCATTCAAAGGGGGGTTAATCGTAGAGCAGTCTACAAAGCGTGATTACCCGATGGGTGTCATTGCTCAAAGATTAATTGGATATGAGCGTTTTGATGACCTAGGAAATGTTACGCGTGTTGGTATTGATGGCGCGTTTGGAGAGAAATATTTGAGAGGGATAGATGGGCAGAGACGTAAGCAAAAAATTGGTAAAGGACAATGGAAGCCAATTGATGATTTTAATCAGCTTGAGCCACAAGATGGTTATGATGTTTACACGACTATTGATGTTAATATTCAAGATATAGCTCACCATGCACTTCTGGAGCAGTTAGAAAAGTATAAAGCAGATCATGGGACTGTCGTTGTAATGGAAACCAAAACAGGAGAAATTAGAGCAATATCCAATCTAGGAAGGAATAGAGAAGGGCTATATTATGAGCGTCTTAATTATGCAGTTGGTGAATCGCATGAGCCTGGCTCTACATTTAAGCTTATGGCTTTAGCGGTTGCTCTAGAAGATAAAGTAGTAGATACAACATCTATAGTTGATACCGAAAAAGGTGTTCTGTCCTATTATGGTAAAAAGGTGAGGGATTCAAAAAGAGGTGGTTATGGAAAAATATCAATTGCTAGAGCTTTTGAAGTTTCTTCAAACACGGGAATTGTAAAAGCTATCCATGGAGCTTATAAAGACAATCCTGAAAAATTTGTAGATGGCCTGTATAGAATGAATCTTCAAAACTCTCTAGAGCTTCCACTTATTGGAGAAGGGCTTTCTATTATTCCGGATCCAAGAATTAAAAATGGCCGTTGGAGTGGTATTGCTTTGGAATGGATGGCTTACGGTTACGGCGTGTCTTTTACTCCGCTTCAGACTCTAACATTTTATAATGCTATTGCTAACGGTGGTGTGATGGTAAGGCCAAAGTTTTTAAGAGAAATTAAAGAAATTGATGCATCAATTGAAACTTTTGAAACGGAAGTTATTAATCCTCAGATTTGCTCAAAAGAAACCGTATTGAAATTACAGCAACTACTTAAAAATGTGGTTCAAAAAGAACACGGAACAGGTCATAAATTGTATTCAGAAAAATTTTCAATGGCAGGAAAAACAGGAACTTGTCAGAAAGATTACTCGAACAAAGATCAGTTAAATTATATATCTTCTTTTTCTGGATATTTTCCAGCAGATAACCCTAAATATTCTTGTATTGTGGTCATTCATGAGCCCGATAAAAGCGTGGGGTATTACGGAGCAGATGTTTCAGGTCCTGTGTTTAAAAAAATTGCCCAGAAAATTTATACAGATTCCCCGCTCATTGATGAGGTTGATGATGTAAATCTAAAATCAGAGTCTGTTAAAAGTGATTACAGTCAGTATTATGTGATAGCTCAAAAATATAAGTCAGTGATGCCAGATTTAAAGGGAATGTCGGCAATGGATGCTATTTCTATTTTAGAAAACATGGGTCTTAAGGTTCAGGTTAGTGGGAGTGGTCGTGTGACTAGTCAGTCTGTAAAAAAAGGTCAGAAAATTAAATCCCAATCTTTAATAAAGCTTAAATTATCTTGAAGGACTTAAAAAACATATTATATAGGGTATCTATTGAGTCTGTCATAGGAAACACTGACCGACTTATTGTGGCCTTGCAGTATGACTCCCGTATCGTTGGTCAGGATGATGTTTTTGTAGCTATAAAAGGAAGTGCATTTGACGGACATGAATTTATCTCCAAAGCGATTGAGCAAGGCGTATCTGTGGTTGTTTGTGAGAATCTTCCAGTCAAATTGATCAAAGGAATCACTTATGTTGTGGTTGGGAATACAAGTAAATCCTTGGCGATTATGGCTTCCAATTACTATGAAAGCCCATCAAAAAACTTAAAGCTTGTAGGGATTACAGGGACTAACGGAAAGACAACCATAGCGACTCTTCTTTATGAGTTGTTTAAAAATGCTGGGTATAAAGTAGGGCTTATTTCTACAGTGAAAATTATGGTTGATACAAAAGAGTATCCAACGACCCATACCACTCCAGACTCTCTTGTCATTAATGGGTATTTAAATCAGATGAGTTTTGAAGGGGTTGAGTTTTGTTTTATGGAAGTAAGCTCTCATGGGATTCATCAATTTAGAACCGAAGGATTAAATTTTGCTGGAGGTATATTTACTAATCTGTCTCATGATCATTTGGATTACCATGAAACATTTTCTAAGTATAGAGATGTGAAGAAATCATTCTTTGATCAGCTTCCGTCAAAAGCATTTGCATTGGTCAATGGTGATGATAAAAATGGATCTGTGATGCTCCAAAATTCAAAAGCAAAACATTACACCTACGCTCTAAAGAGTTATGCAGATTTTCGTGTCCAAATTTTAGAAAATCAGTTTAGGGGACTTTTACTTAAGGTCAATGATAACGAAGTATGGGTTAAGTTAATAGGTAATTTTAATGCTTATAACTTAACTGCAATTTACGGTGCTGCTGAACTATTAGGTTTAAAATCAGAAGAAACCTTGCGTCTTATGAGCGCGCTTGACAATGTAAACGGAAGGTTTGAGTACTTTACATCTGACACCAATATTACCACAATTGTAGATTATGCGCATACCCCAGATGCTTTAAAAAATGTTTTGGAAACGATCAATTCAATACGAACCAAAAATGAAACTTTAATCACTGTTGTTGGTTGCGGGGGAGACAGAGACAAGTCCAAGCGTCCAAAGATGGCGCATATTGCTTCTGCATTAAGTACCAAAGTAATCTTTACAAGTGATAATCCAAGGTCGGAAAATCCAGATCAAATTATATCAGAAATGGAAGTTGGTGTTGAGTCACAGAACTTCAAAAAAACCATGTCAATCACGGATCGTAAACAAGCTATTAAAACCGCCTGTCAGTTAGCGAGTCCCAATGATATTATTCTTGTAGCTGGAAAAGGCCACGAGACGTATCAGGATGTTGCTGGGTTTAAAAGTGAGTTTAACGATTCTGTTATTACGCAAGAATTTTTAATTCAATTAAACAAATAATATGCTGTACTACTTATTTAAATATTTGGAAGAAACATACCAGTTTACTGGAGCATCTCTATTTGGGTTTCTTACGTTTAGAGCTGCAGTTGCTATTATTTTATCCCTATTAATCTCTACTGTTTTTGGGAAGCGGATTATTAGTTTTCTCCAAAAACAACAGGTTGGAGAAACAATAAGAGATTTAGGTTTAGAAGGACAGAAGGAAAAAGCAGGCACTCCAACAATGGGGGGTGTAATTATTATTTTGGCCACAATAATTCCTGTTTTTTTGCTGGCTAAGTTGGATAATATTTATATCATTTTATTATTAGTTACAACCTTATGGATGGGTGTTATTGGGTTTATTGATGACTATATAAAGAAATTTAAAAATGACAAGGAAGGTTTAAAGGGGCGGTTTAAAATCCTTGGTCAGATCGGTTTAGGGATTATTGTTGGCACTACTTTGTTTTTTCATAATGACGTTACTATCAAAGAAAAAATACCGGTACACTTACAGGTTCAATCGGAGTCAAAACAAGCATCTACCCTTCAGTTTTACCCTGAAACAAAATCTACTAAGACTACAATTCCTTTTGTCAAATCAAATGAGTTTGATTATGCGGACCTAATCACTTGGATTCATCCTGGATTGGAAAAATATGCTTGGATTGTATTTGTATTGGCAGTTATATTTATCATAGCTGCGGTGTCTAATGGCGCTAATCTAACTGATGGCATTGATGGCCTTGCTGCCGGGACGTCTGCTATTATTGTCTTAACCCTAGGGATCTTTGCCTGGGTTTCTGGGAATATTATTTTCTCTGACTATCTAAATATAATGTACATACCAAGGGTTGAGGAAATTACAATATATATAGCTGCTTTTGTGGGAGCCTTGATAGGGTTTCTTTGGTATAATACCTATCCAGCTCAGGTTTTTATGGGTGATACTGGTAGTTTGACTATTGGAGGAATTATTGCAGTCATTGCTATAGCGGTTCGTAAAGAATGGTTGATTCCAGTTCTTTGTGGGATTTTCTTAGCTGAAAATCTTTCAGTGGTTATGCAAGTTGGGTATTTTAAGTATACGAAAAAGAAGTATGGTGCTGGTCGTCGCATTTTTAAAATGTCTCCGCTACATCATCATTACCAAAAATCAGGATATCATGAAAGTAAAATTGTAACACGATTTTGGATTGTAGGCATCCTATTGGCAATACTCACTATAGTCACTTTGAAAATCCGTTAAATGAAACGATTAGTGATTCTTGGTGGAGGAGAAAGTGGCGTAGGAGCTGCTTTATTAGGGAAGGATAAAAAGTATGAAGTGTTTCTTTCTGATTCAGGAAAGATTGATAAAAAATATAAAGACGTTCTTATACATAATGGGATTGAATGGGAAGATGGAACTCATACGGAATCTAAAATCTTAGGCGCTGATTTAGTTGTTAAAAGTCCTGGTATTCCTGACCAGGTTTCTATAGTCAAGAAATTACGTAATGCAGCTATTTCGGTAGTGTCTGAAATTGAATTTGCAGCAACCTTTACCAGTGGAAATATCATTGGAATCACGGGGAGTAATGGGAAAACAACAACGACTATGATGGTTTATCATATTCTAAGACAGGCTGGGTTGGACGTAGCCATGGGAGGTAATATCGGAGAAAGTTTTGCTAAACAAGTTATTAATGATACTTCTAATTATGTTCTAGAGCTCAGTAGTTTTCAATTGGATGGAATACAGAGTTTTAGACCGCACATAGCAGTTATTACCAATATAACTCCTGATCATTTGGATCGTTACGACCATAAGTTTGAGAATTATATTGATTCAAAGTTTAGGATTGTAATGAACCAAACGTCAAAAGATTATTTACTGTATGACTCGGACGATGAGGTCATTACATCTTACATAAAAAATCATCCAATTCAATCACAATTAGTGCCCTTTTCGCTTTCTAAAGTAGTAGCAAATGGGACGTACTTAGAACAAAATAATATAATAATAGAATTTAACAATAGAGACATAATTATGCCAACATCAAACTTAGCTTTAGAAGGAAAGCACAACGTAAAAAACGCCATGGCTGCTGCCACGGTAGCACATCTGTTGAAAATCAGAAAAGCCACTATTCGAGAAAGTCTTGAGGGGTTTCAGGGCGCAGAGCATCGTTTGGAGCAGGTCCTTACAATTAACAAAGTTAAATATGTAAATGATTCAAAGGCCACTAATGTTAATGCTACATATTATGCTTTAGAGAGCATGAATGTTCCTACAGTGTGGATTGTAGGTGGTGTTGATAAAGGGAATGATTACACGTCATTATTTCCTTTTGTGAATGAAAAAGTTAAAGCAATCATATGTTTAGGTAAAGATAACGAGGCGTTATTTGACGCTTTTGGAAATATGGTTGATATAATTATTGAAACGCAGTACATGAGTGAGGCTGTTAAAATTGCTTATAATGTTGCTACAGCTGGAGAGGCTGTTTTATTATCTCCTGCTTGTGCGAGTTTTGATTTGTTTGAGAGTTATGAAGATAGAGGTCAGCAATTTAAATCAGCTGTAAGAAAACTATAATGAAAACAGTATTTGATAACATAAAAGGGGATCGGATTATTTGGGCTATTGCGGCATTGTTGGCAATATTCTCATTCCTACCCGTATATAGTGCTGCTAGTAACCTGGCTTATGTAGGCAGTGGGAGCAATACCTTTAGTTATTTTATCAAGCACTTTGTTCATCTGTTTTTAGGTTTTTCTATTATTTACGGAGTTCATAAAATCCCATACAGGTATTTTAGGGGGCTTTCAATGGTAATGATTCCAGTTGTTTTAATATTATTAATCATAACAATGCTCCAGGGGGCAACTATTGGAGGTGCCAATGCAAGTCGTTGGATTCGAGTTCCAATTGTTGGGTTTACATTTCAGCCATCTACCTTGGCTGCTTTGGTTTTAATGGTGTATGTGGCGCGTTATTTGTCTAAAATTAAAGATGAGGTTATATCTTTTAAGGGGTCTGTTTTGCCGCTATGGTTGCCGGTTTTTATTGTTTTAGCTTTGATATTGCCAGCTAATTTCTCAACTGCTGCACTGATTTTTTCAACGGTAATATTGCTCACTTATATGGGGGGGTATCCTCTCAAGTATCTATCAATTATTATAGGGAGCGGTATTCTTGTTCTTTCTTTATTTGTTTTGACAGCCAAGGCTTTCCCGGACTTAATGCCTAACAGGGTAGATACTTGGACCAGCCGAATTGCTAGTTTTGTGGACTCTGAAGTTACTCAAGAGGATTATCAAATTGAAAAAGCTAAAATAGCAATTGCTACTGGGGGAATTCAGGGCTTAGGTCCAGGGAAAAGTGTGCAAAAAAACTTTTTGCCTCAGTCTTCTTCGGATTTTATTTTTGCTATTATTATTGAGGAGTATGGGCTTATAGGGGGTGTATTTTTGTTGTTCCTTTATTTGTGGTTGCTATTTAGGATAGTAATTGTTGCTCAAAAGTCAGATTCTGTTTTTGGGACGCTATTGGCTATTGGGGTTGGAATTCCAATTGTTTTTCAAGCGCTTGTTAATATGGGGGTTGCTGTACAGCTGTTTCCTGTAACTGGGCAAACGTTGCCGCTTATTAGTAGTGGTGGAACTTCAATATGGGTAACTTGTTTAGCATTGGGTATTGTGTTAAGTGTGAGTGCGAAAAGAGATGAAGATAAAATTAAAGAAGAGGATGAGCAGCATCCATTAGAAATATTAAGCGAAGCATTATAATGAAGTCGTATAAAGTCATATTATCAGGTGGTGGAACGGGGGGGCATATTTACCCTGCTATAGCTATTGCTAACGAATTGAAGCTACGATTTCCGTCAACTGAATTTTTATTTGTAGGCGCAAGCGATAAGATGGAAATGCAAAAAGTACCGCAGGCGGGCTATTCAATTGTTGGCTTATGGATCTCTGGATTTCAAAGGAGGCTAACGTTTAAAAATTTATTATTTCCATTTAAGTTAATTTTTAGTTTACTTAAATCCATTCAAATTGTAGGTGCTTTTAAACCTGATATTGTAATTGGAACAGGTGGTTTTGCAAGTGGTCCTGTATTACAAGTGGCTTCAATGAGAGGAGTGCCAACGCTCATTCAAGAACAAAACTCATTTCCAGGAATTACAAATAAATTACTATCAAAAAGAGTTAATAAGGTCTGTGTTGCTTATCAGGGTTTAGATAGGTTTTTTCCAAATAACAAAATAATTCTAAGTGGGAATCCAGTCCGACAAGATCTTTTAGATTTGGAGCAGAAAACGGATGAGGCTTATTCCTTTTTTAACTTAGAAACTGATAAAAAAACGCTGTTAGTATTGGGTGGAAGTCTCGGAGCGCGTCGCATTAATCAGCTTATCGAGTCTAAGCTAGACTACTTTAAGTCTTTAGGGGTTCAGGTTGTTTGGCAGTGTGGGAAATTATATTCCGAAGATTACAGTAAATATAACTCCAGTGATTTAGTGCAAGTTCATGCGTTTATTAATAAAATGGATTTAGCGTATGCTGCAGCTGACTTTGTGATTTCAAGGGCTGGGGCAAGTTCAGTTTCTGAGCTTTGTGTCGTTGGAAAGCCAGTTATTTTTATTCCATCTCCAAATGTTTCTGAAGATCATCAAACTAAAAATGCCAATGCAGTAACCAAAAACAAAGCTGCTATACTAATAGCTGAGAAGGAGTTAGATTTAATTTTTGAAACAAAATTCTCTGAGCTTTTTAGTTCCGAATCTCAGCAAGAATTATTGTCAGAAAATATAAAAAAATTAGCTTTAAGAGGGGCTACAAAAACAATTGTTGATGAAATTGAAAAATTACTAACTAAATGAATTTAAAATCTATCCATAACATTTATTTCATTGGCATCGGAGGTGTTGGAATGAGTGCGCTTGCAAAGTACTTTGTGTCTGTGGGTAAAATAGTTGGTGGTTACGATAAAAAGCCTTCACTAGCTACAGATTCTTTGATCGACTTGGGAATTAGTATTCAATTTGAAGCCAACTCTAGCAATATTCATGAATCATTTACAGATCCATTGAAAACTTTGGTGGTTTTTACGCCGGCGGTTTCGCAGACTAATCAACTTTTAAATTATTTTAAATCCAATAGTTTTCAAGTGCTTAAACGATCGGAAGTGTTGGGTATAGTAACTAAAAACACACTATGCTTGGCAGTAGCTGGTACACATGGCAAGACAACCACCACTAGTATCTTGGCTCATTTGTTGTATCAGAATAACGAAAAAATAACTGCTTTTGTTGGGGGTGTTTCAGAAAACTATCAATCAAATTTCATACAGCGAGGTACAGAAATTTCAGTAGTTGAAGCTGATGAGTTCGATCGATCTTTTTTAACACTCAGCCCAGATTTTGCCTGTATTACATCCATAGATGCAGATCACTTAGATGTATATGGCTCCGCTGAGGACATGCAGGTAACTTTTAAAGAATTTGCTAAAAAAATAAAATCTTCTGGTAAATTATTTATCAAAAAAGGATTGCCTTTTGAGGGCATTTCTTACGGCGTTAATGAGCAAGCCGATTATAGTGCGTTAAACATTCGTATTTTAAAGGGCGTTTACTGTTTTGACATACAAACTCCCTCAGAGTTAGTACAAAACATACATTTTAGTCTTCCCGGAATTCATAATATATCTAATGCATTGGTGGCCATGGCGATGGCGCTTGAGTTTGGGTGTCCGGTTTCGGGCTTAGTTCAAGCGTTGGAGTCTTATAAAGGAGTTCAAAGACGTTTTACCTATCAAATCAAAACAGAGGATTTTGTATTTATTGATGACTATGCGCATCATCCGACAGAAATAAATGCTGTACATCAAGCAGTGAGAGAGATGTATCCATCTAAAAAAGTAGCCGTGGTGTTCCAGCCACATTTGTTTAGTAGAACTAAAGATTTTATTGATGAATTTGCAACGAGCTTGTCTCAATTTGATGCCACTTTTTTGTTAGAAATTTATCCAGCAAGAGAGCTTCCTATAGCGGGAGTTGATTCTGAGTGGTTATTGGGGAAAATAAAAAGTCCAATAAAAAAATTAATTTCTAAATCTGAGATAGTAAGGGAGATAAAGAATTTGGGGTATCCGGTTTTTATTACCATTGGAGCTGGTGATATTGGTGTTGAAGTAACTGAATTAAAAGAAAAACTGAGTTATGCGTATTAATTGGAGTTTAGTTAAAGGGCTGTTTTTGCTGGGTTTAGTGTTGTTTTTGTATGCCTTTTCATCCTTCAAAAACAACAACCGCCCAGTGTCTAGTTTAAATGTTGAGTTTACAGGTGAGGATAACGTTTTTATTACGTCCGAAATGGTTAATAAATTGTTAATACAAAGTCAAGAAAAACTATATTTTTTACCAAAAGAAGATATAGATTTGAAAGGGATGGAGTTTTTACTAGAGTCAAACGACATGATAAAGTCTGCTCAGGTGTATCTAACTGTAAATGGAGAAGTTAGGGCTAAGGTTGAGCAAAAATGTCCCATCGCTAGGGTTCATTCTAGTGACGTATTTTATATTGATGAAGACGGTTTTAGAATGCCATTGTCTTCTGATCATAGCGCACGTGTTCCATTGGTGTATGGAGTTTTGGATCATGAAGATTTAGAGTCAGTTTACAAAGTCGCGTCAGTGGTGTTCAATGATTCATTTTTAAAAATGTACATCACTGAAATTTTTCAGAACGAAAATAAAGAAATTAGTTTAAAAATGAGGTTATTAGATTTTGAGATTTTAGTGGGAAATCTAGATAACTTGGAAATAAAGTTAAGAAATTTAAAAGCATTTTATCAGAAAGCAAAAAAAGATAATATGTTAGATGTTTATAAAAGCGTGAATTTACAGTTTGAGAATCAAGTTGTTTGCACAGAAAAATAATAGTATGGAAGCTCAGAATATTTCAGTAGGATTAGATATTGGTACCACAAAAATTGTGGCTATGATAGGTCGTAAAAACGAGTATGATAAACTTGAAATACTTGGTATTGGAAAGTCTAAAAGTCTTGGAGTGCATAGAGGTGTCGTGAACAATATCACGCAAACTATTCAGTCTATCCAACAAGCTGTTTCCGACTCTGAGTCTGATTCAGGCCTAAAAATTGGGGAGGTTACTGTAGGTATTGCAGGCCAGCACATTCGCAGCCTTCAGCATAGTGATTATATCACTAGAGAAAACTCTGAATTAGTAATTAATGAAGAAGATATTGATCGCCTTATTAATCAAGTTCATAAACTAGTAATGCTGCCAGGAGAAGAAATTATTCATGTCTTACCTCAGGATTACAAAGTAGATGGACAAGCCGAAATAAAAGAGCCTATTGGCATGTATGGCGAGCGTCTTGAGGCCAATTTTCATGTGGTTGTTGGTCAGGTATCTTCCATCCGAAATATTGGTCGATGCGTACAAACAGCAGGCTTAAACTTAGAAGGGATTACCCTTGAGCCATTGGCATCGGCAAATGCTGTACTGAGCCAAGAAGAAAAAGAAGCCGGAGTTGCCTTGATAGATATTGGGGGTGGTACTACAGATTTAGCTGTTTTTAAAGACGGCATTATTCGACATACAGCCGTCATTCCATTTGGAGGTAATGTGATCACTGAAGATATCAAAGAAGGTTGCTCGATTATAGAAAAGCAAGCAGAGTTATTGAAAATCAAATTTGGATCCGCTTGGCCAGGAGAAAATAAAGATAATGAGATTGTTTCCATCCCTGGTTTGAGAGGGAGAGACCCTAAAGAAATTACACTCAAAAACCTATCTAAAATAATACACGCGAGAGTTGTTGAAATTATAGAGCAGGTGTATGTTGAAATTAAAAATTATGGTCACGAAGAACAAAAGAAAAAATTAATTGCTGGAATTGTACTCACAGGTGGCGGAAGTCAGCTAAAGCACTTAAAGCAATTGGTAGAATATATCACGGGAATGGACACCAGAGTTGGGTATCCAAATGAGCATTTGGCAGGAGATAGTGATAGTGACATTACAAGTCCAATGTACGCCACCGCAGTAGGGTTGGTTATGGACAGCTTGATGCGTCAAGAAAAAACACTCACTGACATACCGGAAAACAACGACAGTGAAGCGGAAGACGAAGAAACTCCAATTCCAGAACCCGTTAAGAGAAATAACGGCGGATTTTTAGAAAAACTAACCGAAAGAGTAAAAGACTTTTTGGACAAAGCAGAATAAAAATAATAACCAGTAAAATTAAGTATATGAGCAGCAGTAATGATTTTGGAATCACATTCGACTTGCCAAAGAACCAATCTAACGTCATCAAAGTTATTGGCGTAGGTGGGGGAG
>Ga0114995_10002170_pt1 | contig 13605 bp, 10 predicted proteins | sample ArcticOcean_MG_C_11_FD_87038 | JGI IMG/M metagenome (GOLD analysis project Ga0114995, IMG submission 87038) | Marine microbial communities from western Arctic Ocean - ArcticOcean_MG_CB2_154 | ecosystem: Environmental > Aquatic > Marine > Oceanic | place: Arctic Ocean: Canada Basin | collected... | reverse complement strand
TTGATTTAGATATGAAAGTTATATCAGATCCTAGGCCGTTTATTAGCGGGTTTAAAAATCTTACAATCCTCGAAAGTTACTGGAAGGTAGGCAATCCTAAGTATTCTATAAAGCATGCATATGATGTGTATATTAATAGCTCGGTTATAGCATGGACTGCCGGGGAGCAGACACATGTATGGGAGCATTTCTGTACTAATAAAGATTACTTTATGAGAAAATACGCTGGTATAGATCGGTTTCTAGTACATGAGAATATACCTCATAAGACCTTTCCTGATGGCCTGATAAATAGTGTTGGTAACCCACCAAATAAAGCAGCTGCTATTGACATGTATAATGGAATTACCTATGAGTTATAAAGAAGACTTATATAAAAACTGCCTGAAGGCAATAGAAAAATTATATGAAGATTCAAAATATAATTCTGAGATAGATTTGTTTCGTAGCTTCGATATAATAAACTCTGTAAATACAAATCAGATGGCTAGTAAGGAACACCTTACTAAAGCTGTTTTTCCTATTATAAACAGCATGAAGTATTTAACTCACATTGCAATATTAGGGAGTTGGTACGGCCTATTAGGGATTATGCTTAGGCAGCATATAAGTGACGAGATTTATATTGATAATATAGATTCTGATCCTGAAACTAAGTTTATAGGTAAGCGTTTACATAAGCATGATAGAAACAGATTTATTGTAGGAGATGCAGTCGGCTATACTCTTAATGATAAACTAAAGAAGTATCAGCTAATCATTAATACGAGCTGTGAGCATATGGAGCAAGAAGATCTTCTATTAATTACACAAGCAAAGCATAGAAATGCTGTTATATGTTTTCAAAGCAATAATTATTTTTCTATTGATAGCCATATTAATTGTTCTAATAGCTTAGAGGAATTTGAGAATAGCTTAAATCTAATTGATATTATGCATGCTAGTACGTTAGAAGTTAAACCAGAAAATTATGAACGGTATACAGTAATAGGAAGATGAAAAGAATAATATTTACTGTATATGATGATTTAAAAACTAGTAAGCACAGAAATGTAGATAGTGATATATCAGCACAAACTTTAGTAGCCGAGTATATGAATAAGCTGATTGATAACAAAAGAGAATATGCTAATTCACACGGTATTGAGTTCAAGTTTTACCATAACACTTTAGGTAATAGTAATCTTAGCAATAGCGATGTAGACTTTACTAATTCAAATTTATATAAGCATCAGTTAATGTCAAATCTAGCTGAAAAATATGACCAAGTGATGTATGTCGATATGGATGTAATATTCAATACATCTGAAAACATATTTGAATCAATTGATTTATCTAAAGGTATTGCCGTAAAAGATCAAGATAAAGATATTCGAGCAAAAACTGTAAAAAGAGCATCTGATATATCTTTTGGTATGAGAAACCCAACGTTAAAATATCACATAACAAAAGAGCTGCTAGGTGGTAAAGAAAACCATGTTATAAACACCGGAATTATGATAGGCAATAGTTCTGATATTAAAAAGCTAAAGTTTATAAAAAGATTACCAGCCATAGTTAAAAAAATACAAAAAATTAAAGACTCATTTATAGAAACCGATGAGACACCTAGGATTAAAAAACGGTTTTATCCTAATAATGAATCTATTTTTTCTTATATTTTAGAAAAGCACAATATTCCATATCAGATCCTTAACGATGAATGGCACGATATTAGAGATGATCAAGTTGTTGATAGGCCATATGGTAAGGTTATACACTTTATCAATAAGCAGTTTCATACCTTTTTTAATGATAAGAGTAAAGTAGTATACTCACTGTACATTAGGATAGAAGATGAGAACCTTGATAACGCGGGCACATATATTGGAGATACAGCATCTAAAGGTAAACGAACTCAAGAAAAGATGGACAAGTATTATGATCAGCTGATTGAAAACAAAAAGCAATACGCAGAAAGTATAGGTGCAACGTTTGTCATGTTTGAGAGGGATGAGATGTATGAAAACTTCCTTAGAAAATATTCTCAAATGAGTGAGTACGATGCAATTAACTTATATAAAATATTCATACTAGGGCATTTAGCTGATTCATACGACTTAGTATTATATCTAGATTTTGATGTGTTCTGTAGAAAACACATTGATATATTTAATACCCTAGACTGTAGCACATTTCTTAGGTGCCAAAATAGTTCGGCAGCACAACTCAATATCGACAATACAATAAGCTACTATACAAAGTTTAATCACGACTTTAGGCACCCTGAAAGCAAATACTGGAATACCCATGCTCTTTTAGCGGAATACGACTTAGATAGCAGTATAGCTTGTGTATTTAATACAGGGATTATTGCGGCTTCAAGTAGTTGCATTCAACAGCTTGATTTTTTTACTGACTTAGATAAAATACTAGAGGTTATGACTGAGCTAAAGGAAGATAAAGACTGTATGTATCCTGTAAATATACAAAAATCATTTGGATACGATAATGAAACTATATTTGCTTTTAAAATTGTGGCTAATAGTGTAAAGCATAGGAATCTAACTGAGGAATGGCACTATAAGCATCGCATACGTTCTAAAAAATATAAGACATCGATGGTTGATGTAGATCCGATCTTTGTACACTTTATATCAAAAAAGTTAGAGCTTGCTTTTGATGAGTAAAATAATAATAACTGGATCTAGCGGATTTATTGGAAGTCATTTAAAAAATAGGTTTAGATCATTGGGACACAATGTTGTTTGCTGGGACAGAGTTGAGGGTAAAAACATTCATGATTTTGTGCTAGAACCTAATACAGATTTCGTTATTCATTTAGCGGCTGATGCAGATGTTCGTCAAAGCATTAAATTGCCTGATCAGTATTGGTATAACAATGTTACTCCTACAACTCGTATTCAACGAATTTGTGATGAATACGCTGTTCCACTGATATATGCTTCTTCGTCATGCATCCATGATTGGCATCTATCGCCATATGGTATTACTAAAAAGGTGAATGAAGAGACTGCGCGTGATGGCCAGGTTGGATTACGATTTACTACAGTGTATGGCGATGGCGCAAGAAATACAATGTTTATCACTAAGCTTTTAAATGGCGAACTACAATACGCAACAAATCATATTAGAGATTTTATACATATTGATGACGTACTTTCTGCAATAGAAGTAATTATGACTAATCTTCTAAAAGGCCTGACTCGCCAAACGTATGACATTGGTACCGGTTATGGTAATATTGTTTCAGATCTGGCTAAAATTCGTTATCCGGATATATCAATTCAAAGTGGTAATGTATGCGAGGCTTATGATAATACTGCAAACACTGATAAAATCTGTGCGTTAGGTTGGAAAGCTAATGTTAATGTGGTGGAATATTTACAATGTACATTAAATCAATACAGGTATTCTAATGAAAATTGTTGCCGTTAGAATTGGTGATCGTTATGGTCCAGAGTATGAAACCTATCTGGAATCTAAATTACCTGAATATGAGTTTATTTGGGTTCGTGAACCTATACGCGACGATGTTCTTTTACAATGGAATAAAATGTATGGTATGTCATTAGATATTGATGAGCCTATATGTGTAATAGATATTGATATATTACTTGTTAATGATTACAAAAAGGTATTTGAATATCCTATAAAACCTGGCGAGTTTGTTGCGATGCCTGGATGGTGGAGAGATACGGACAAAGAAGAATATAAAGTTAATGGTGGTTTTTTTAAATATTATCCGAAAGATTGCCGATACATTTATGATGAATTTATATGTAATACTGAAAAATGGCAACGTCATTACATTAATAACGGCGTTACAATTGGACCAGTTAACGGTGAACAGTATTTCGTAGAAGACCAAGTTAAAAAAAGATTAAATTTAAAACTATTACCTAATGCATGGTTTACGCGATGGATGGATGGAGAATCACAGACATATAGAAATAATCAACGGTGGCAATGCGATATAACAAAAAAATATGCTGATATAACTGGAAATGAATATATTTTCTTAGATGAATTCCATCCAGATATTAAGTATGTGCATTTTACCTATTCAACAAATCGACCAGATAGTTGGAGTTACTATTCTCAATTTGTATAAATAATAGCATATAGGCAGGGGCGTATAAAACGTCCGACAAAGAAATAACCGAGGTATTTCATGGCCACTTACGAAGAGTTCACCATCGATCAAGGTGCTGACGTTGCTATTGAATTGCATTTACAAAACACAGACGGATCAACAAAGAATCTGAATGACTATAGTGTTAGTGCAAAATTAAAAAAGAATTATAATTCTGATAGCGACGATACTACCATTTTCACTTCAATTATAGTTTCTCCTTCTAGCGATGGTGTCGTATCTCTATCCTTAACAAATACTCAAACTGATGCGTTATTGCGTGGTCGGTATGTCTATGATGTTGAGCTATCGTACGTGGACAGCGATGCAAACACTATCATAGAACGAGTACTTGAAGGTAAAATTCAGGTCACTCCATCTGTTACCAGGTAGCAGGTAGATGTCAGACGATAAAATCATAGTCAAAGCCGTTAAGGTCCCGTCAGTTAAAGTAACTGATGATCAAACCATTGTACGCGAAATAAAAATTGGAACTCCTATCAAAGGAGTTCAAGCTGAGTATGTACGTCACGATAATTTACGTGATAGTGGCTCGGGTATGGTTTTTGATGGACCGATCAAGCTTGGCGGCAGCATCATCCCAGATTCGGATGGAGTATATGACTTAGGATCACCTACTCGTAAATTCAAATCCCTATACCTTGGCACAAACACACTATTTATTGGTAATACCGCATTATCGGCAAATCCTCAAACTGGCGGAGTTACTATTGGCCAGGCAGAAATAGATAGTAGCGGTGAAGTTGTTGTTGATGCTGGTACTGGTGCACCAGTTGTAAATGTTACTCAAGTAATTGCAACTGACCTTGATTCTGCTGTTATAACTAATATTATTGATTCTGCTTATGTTTCAGCTCGTGGTCTTCAACAAAGCGCAATAGATAGTGCGATTACACAACTGATTGGTGGAGCTCCAGGGGCTCTTAACACACTATCAGAAATATCGGCTGCTATTAATGATGACCCTGGATTTATATCTACTATAAGTGAGCTATTTACTAATCAACAAGAAGCTATTGCAAATTCATATGATGATGCAAATTTTGATTCTGCTGCAAAAGCTTTAATTGATTCTGCTTATGTTAATGCTCTATCAGATGATCCATTTAATTTATTAAACACGGTTGATAGTGATTTAACACTTACATCAAATAATCAAATTATTGATGTTTTCGACAAAACGCTATTCCGCACTGTTAAGTACATAATTCAACTAGAGCACGATAGTGATAATAAATATCACTCGGCAGAGATATTATTAACCCATAACGGTAGCGTAGCATTTATTACTGAATATGCATTAGTATACTCAGATTCTTCTCTCGGAGAGTTTGATGCTACTATTGATAGCTTGAATGTCAGTTTGTCGTTAACACCCAGTTACACTAACACGAGTATTAAAGCGAAACGTATAAGTTTAAATGCTTAAAAAGGTATAAATAGATACAAGTTTAGGAGTTCGAGACGTGGCCGTCAAGAAGAATTTTATTGTAAAATCAGGTATTGAGGTCGCGGATTCAGCTACAATTGGTGGCGTTTTTACGGCTTCTGGGATAGTTTATCCAACATCTGATGGCGTTGCTAATGATGTAATGAAAACAAATGGCAGTGGTGCCTTGAGCTTTGGAAAATTAGCCATAAGCGATTTAGATGATGTAAATTTAACAAGTTTGGAAGATCAAGGCTTACTTGTCTATGATTCTGCTACAAGTAAATGGATAGCCAGTAATGATCTGGTTAGCCAAGATATAACATCAGACGGAGGCTTTTACTGATGGCATCAATAATCAAAATTAAACGTTCGGGAACCGCTGGAGCTCCTAGTTCGTTAAAACTTGGTGAATTTGCATATTCCTATTTAACCGGCACCCAGGCAAACGGCGGTGATCGATTATATGTTGGTACCGGCGGAGTTGATGTAAGTGGAAACGCTAATGCTATCGATGTAGTTGGTGGTAAGTACTTTACTAGTCAGTTAGATCATGCAGCAGGTACGTTAACAGCATCAAGTGCTATTATCGTAGATGCTGATAGCAAAATTGATAACCTAAAAGTTGATAATATTGATATCAACGGTAATACAATCAGCTCAACAGATACTAATGGTAACATTATACTTGATCCAAATGGTTCAGGGTTTATTAATGCTAGTACATCTCTTATCTCTAATGTAACAAATCCTGTTGGTGATCAAGACGCTGCGACTAAGAAATATGTTGATGATAATGTCGGCGCCTCATTCTTAACTGTTCTCGGTGATACTGGCACAGATACAATAAATCTTGCTGAGTCTGATCTTACCTTTACCGGTGATACTGGGATTACCACTACTGTCACCGATAATGATGTTTCAATCGATTTAGATAATACGGCTGTTACTCCAGGCAGTTATGGTTCTGGGACTGCTATTCCATCATTCACTGTTGATCAACAAGGTCGTTTAACAGCTGCTTCTACTACTTCAATTTCTACTGCGCTATCATTCTCCGGTGATACTGGCACAGATAGTGTTAACCTTCTTAGTGATAGTTTAGCCTTTACAGGCGGCGAAGGAATTACTGTTGCTGTCACTAACAACACTGTTACAATTTCTGCAGAAGATGCTACCGCTTCAAATAAAGGCGTTGCATCATTTAGCACGGACAACTTCACAGTTAGTTCTGGTGCAGTAACGATTAAAGATCTAGGGGTAAGTGCAGCTGAACTTGCTGGTACCCTTGACTTATCTAGCAAGAGCGTAACTCTTGGAACTGGCGAAGTCAGTAATGCTGAGTTAGCTAATAGTACTATTCGAATTAATGCCAATACAATAAATCTTGGTGATTCAGCAATTCTTGATACTAATGATTTTGCAGAAGGTAGTACTAATTTATATTACACGACTGCCCGAGCAGATTCTGATGCTAAAAATGCAGTTAGTGTAAGTTTTGCAAGTGGTGATGGTGCAGCTGCTTATAACGCAGGGACTGGTGTAATATCTATTACCGGGCCATCTGCAACAGAAACAAGAGCTCACTTTAGTGCTGGAACTGGTGTTACCGTTTCTAGTGGCGAAATCTCGATTGGCCAAGCCGTTGCAACGTCCGATGATGTAGTATTTAACGATATTAGAACATCTGGTGACGTCACAGTTGATGGTGACTTAACAGTTCATGGCACAACTACTACTATTAATTCCATTACAGTTACTACTAATGATCCATTACTACATCTTGCTGACTCAAATGCGTCAACTGATGCAGTTGATATTGGTTTTGTCGCTCAATACTATAGTTCAGATAATAGTAGAGTTGAAAGAACAGGTCTTTTTAGAGATGCAACTGATGGTGCATATAAACTCTTTACAGGTCTGGCCGACGATACACTTGATAGTAACAATGTAGTTGATATTGCTGGTACTGGTTATACAAAGGCCAATCTTGTTATTGGCACATTAACTGCAGATAATTTTAGTGGTGGTTATGCTGGATTTGATTCGGACTTTACAGCCAAATCTACTAGTGATCTGTCAGAAGGTAATAATCTTTATTACACGACTGCTCGTGTTGATTCGGATATGGGTGACATACTTACTGCTGGAACAGGCATTAGTGTTACCGAAGGTTCCGGAATTATTACGATTGCTGGTGTAGATGCGGCTGCCGATGGATCAACTAAAGGTATTGCTGCGTTTAATTCAACAAACTTTAGTGCTTCTAGTGGTGTTATTAGTGCTGCAAATATTACGTTTAGCGCGGGTGACGACGTTAGTGGTGAGGTAGGAACAACTACAAGAACTCTTGGCGGAACGATAAATATCCATGGTGATCATTCACAAGGTATTGTAACGAGCACAACCGCAGGCCAGATATTAATTGTTGGTAGAAACTCTACTAGAACATCTAAAGGTGTTGTACAGCTTGGTGGTTTTGCAGATAGTGCTGGCGAAGGTACATACCAATTTACGTATTCTAGTGGTAGCGCTACGTTAACCACAATTGATGGTGGAAGTTACTAATAAATAAAAAGTCAGGGGATTTTTATCCTCTGACTTTAAATAAATTGCTTTTTTAAGGCTTAATAATGGCAACAAATATAAAACTCAAAAAATCGAGTGTAGCCGGAAAAATACCCGACTCTAGTGATCTCGAATATGGTGAATTAGCTCTCAACTATGCTGATGGACTTATTTACTATAAGAACTCCTCAAATAGTGTTGCGCTCATTAACGCTTCAGGTTCCGGTGGTGGGACTGATAGTGCTAGTGTTGTAAGCCTTATTAATTCAACTGTTGATTCTGCCTATGTCCGACTTCATCAATTAGATATACGAGATTCCTCATTCATAACAGGTATTGTGGATCAAGCTTATATTCAAGCTAGGGATCGGATTCGTGATTCAGGATTTGTACAGGATATTGTAGATTCTGCGTATGTACAACTTCATCAATCAGCTCAAGATCTTCAATATAGTTCATTAACTGGTGCACCAACAGCATTATCTAGTTTTGCAAACGATACCGATTATCTAGATTCAAATACTGTACTTGGTGTTATCAATTCTACTTATATTCAAGCAAATCAAACTAACTATTTAGACTCAGCACTAGCAATATCTCTTGTTGCAGCTCAGGGTTACGTAACTGACGCATTAGACTCTAGTGAAGCACTTGCTTTAATTGCAACTCAGGGTTACGTAACCGATGCATTAGACTCTAGTGAAGCAATTGCTTTAATTGCAACCCAAGGTTATTTGACAGATGCTATTGATTCAGCTAGAGTAATATCACTTGTTGCCGGCCAAGGGTACTTAACCGATGCATTAGACTCTAGTGAAGCTATTGCTTTAATAGCAACGCAAGGGTACTTAACCGATGCTTTGGATTCAGCTGAAGCGATAGCTTTGATTGCAACTCAGGGTTACTTAACCGATGCACTAGATTCTAGTGAGGCAATAGCTTTAATAGCAACTCAAGGATACAGCGCATTAGCAAGTCCTGCATTAACTGGTACTCCGACTGCTCCGACTGCTTCGGCTGCAACTAATACTACACAAATCGCAACAACTGCATATGTTACAAGTGCGGTTGATAATTTAATTGATGGTGCTCCAGGCACACTTAATACGTTAAATGAAATTGCTGCAGCTTTAAATGATGATGATTCGGCCTATGGTACATTAGTTACTTTAATTGGAACTAAAACTAGTTTTGACTCAGCTGATGCAAATGGATTAATTACAAGTTATGGATATTCGACATTTGATTCAGCCGAAGCTATACAAGTAATTGCTGGAGAAGGATACTTAACTGATGCTATTGATTCAGCCAGAGTAATATCACTTGTTGCTGGTCAGGGTTACTTAACTGATGCTCTGGATTCGGCAGAGGCTATTGCTTTAATTGCAACTCAAGGTTATTTGACGGATGCACTAGATTCAGCCGAAGCAATAGCTTTAATTGCAACTCAGGGTTACTTAACAGATGCTTTAGATTCAGCCGAAGCAATAGCTTTAATTGCAACTCAGGGTTACTTAACAGATGCTCTGGACTCTAGTGAAGCAATAACACTAATAGCAACTCAAGGTTATCTCACTGATGCCATTGATTCAGCAAGAATTGCTTCAATGCTTGCTGCTGATTCGTTTTCGATTGGTGGAACGATTATTGGTGATGGCAAGATTGAAATATTCAATGAGACTGGATCAACCCCATCATATGTCGATCTCTATTGTGAAGTTTCAAATGCTCACTATACTAGAATTCAATCAGCGGCACATTCCGCATACGGTGGTAATGTAACAATTACTACGCCAACAAGTACTGGTACAATTGCTCTTACATCAGACGTACCATCTGCTGTAAGTGAACTCAGTAATGACGCTGGGTATTTGACGGATGCTATTGATTCAGCTAGAGTAATATCGCTTGTTGCTGGTCAGGGTTACTTAACAGATGCATTAGACTCAGCCGAAGCAATAAACTTAATCGATTCTGCATATGTTGCAGCCAGATCAAGTGCTTCAGCAATTACAGTACAAGATGAGGGAAGCTCATTATCTACCTCGGCTCAAATAATAAATTTTGTTGGTAGTGGGGTAGTTGCAACTGGAACTGGAACCACTAAGACCATTACTATTAGTGGTGGTGGTAGCAGTGGTGGAGTAGATTCTGCTACTGTTTTAGGTTTAATTGATTCTGCTTATATAACGTCTAGATATGAGCCAAGTATTAGTTTTTCGCTAACTCAATTCGAGTACGTAGCAGACAGTGGACAAACAACGTTTACAGGTAATGATGTTGATGGAAATTCATTAGCGTATTCTACTGGCAATGTATTAGTTCATTTAAATGGTATTCTTTTAACTGATTCGGCCGACTATACAGCAACTAATGGATCAGCCATTGTTTTAACAACTGCAGCTGCCGATTCGGATTTGCTAAGTGTTTATAATTTTGGCGCAGTAAATATAAATGCTAGATTAGATTCAGCACAAGCAATAGCTTTAATAGCAACGCAAGGATACCTTACGGATGCTTTGGACTCTAGTGAAGCAATTGCTTTAATAGCAACGCAAGGTTATCTCACTGATGCTATTGATTCAGGCGAAGTAATAAACCTAATTGATTCCGCTTACGTGGCGGCTAGATCAAGTAGTGCTTCAGCAATTACAGTACAAGACGAAGGAAGTTCGTTAACCACCGCAGCTCAAATAATAAATTTTGTTGGTAGTGGGGTAGTTGCTTCTGGAACTGGAACAACTAAAACAATCACTATTGGTGGTGGTAGCAGTGGTGGATTAGATTCTGCTGCGATCTTAAGTTTAATCGATTCGGATTACATAGGGAATAGAGCCACCATAAACTTTACGTTAGGTCAATTTGAATATTTGGCTGACAGCGGACAAACGGCATTTACAGGTAATGATGTTGATGGAAATGCATTAGCATACTCAGCCGGTAATATATTGGTTCACTTAAATGGTATTCTTTTAACTGATTCAGCTGACTATACAGCAACTAATGGAACATCTATTACTTTAATATCTGCTGCTGATAGTGCAGATTTGCTAAGTATTTATAATTTTGGGGCTGAAAGTGTAGTTGATAATTCTACTGGATTGGATTCAGCTGAAACAATTGCTTTAATAGCGACTCAAGGATACTTGACAGATGCATTAGATTCAGCTGAAGCGATTGCTTTAATAGCGACTCAGGGTTACTTGACAGATGCATTGGATTCTAGTGAAGCAATAGCTTTAATAGCAACCCAAGGATACTTGACAGATGCATTGGATTCTAGTGAAGCAATAGCTTTAATAGCAACCCAAGGTTATTTGACAGACACAGACGTAGATTACTCTATGATGTTGACGCAACAAGGAACGTTATCCACTACTACAGGAACTGCACGTTGGTATGCACCATATAATATTGCAACCAACTCGATCAAAGCATATGTAGAAACTGCACCTGTTGGCTCTGCACTTAGTATAGATATTAAGAAGAATGGAACATCTGCGGCAACCCCATCGATCTCTGACGGAGCAGTATCTGCGACAGAAATTACTTCAGCAGTATCGCTGACTGCGGGTGATTATCTAACTGTTGATATCACTGGTGTTGGTTCTTCCACCGCAGGTGAGAATCTAAATATAGTATTCAAGTATAAAAGAACGTAATTTGGAGATAATGAATGTATACGTTAAAGTTTGAAAATGGATCACTAAATCTAATATTAAATGGCGATATTGATCAAATAATATTGAAGCAACCTTTTCGTCCGGGTAATAAAACTGATGAAAAAAGAGCATGGGCAAACAGTGCAGAAGCATTAACGTATTGGAATGATACCCTTTCGTCAAAATATCCATTAACATCAAATAATATAACAATAGAGGTGTCATAATGGCGTATATCGCATATGGAAATGCCGCGACGGCATTTCCGACAGTTTACTCAGATGCAAAGTATCCAAAGGATATTGTAATCAATGGAATGCTATTTGATATAGACACGTTTACACCAAAGATTGGTTCGCATGTTATGATGTGGACAGGTGATATTTCTGTTGCGAGTAAAGTTTATACGTCCTTGGACGATGATGATGCTTATTACTTTGGATTATGGAATAATGACTCGACCGAGGGTCAATATACTACTACTATGTCACCAAACTATCCCTATGTACAAAGGGATATTAAAACTGATGGTACTCACTGGAATGTCACGGCCGTTACTCAGGTCTATTACTACATCCAAGGTCAAACAGCCATTTGGGGTAGGGATTTCCTAGATCATCCTCTCAAGTGCAGTCATTATAATGAAACGACGAGTGAATATATCGATATGTACCCGAATCTAAACTACAGCGGGAGGCATGCTTGCTATGCAGGTGGTGATGGATGGACTAGATATCAAGATAGAACTTATGATGGCTCTACTGCTAGTTCATTTCTTTGGGACGCAGACACGGATTCTGGAATGTTATTCACCATGAATGCCTCAAGCGCGTCTATAAACATCCAGCAACTTGCCGTTAGAAATTACTCTTCAAACTCATTGTTGCATACAACCACGACTACTTCTCTATATGCACCATCAACAACAGATCCTGTATTCATACATCATTTGACTAAATCAAATAATGGTGATCATTTCTTCTTGGGACATATGGGAGGTCTCGGGGTTGGTTCTGGTGACAACGTTGATCTATTGCGTTATGATAACTCAAGCAATGGAATAACGGTAGAATATAATGATTTTGCCGAACCAGGAGCTGGCACGGGTATGCCAATGTCCATTCCCTCAAATGTAGTATATCATCAAAAAACTGCTGACGCATCAACCAGTAAAAAAATATGTTATTATTTCGAAATAGACTCTGCGTCTTTTGGTGCTGCCGGCAATCTGCCGTGGTTTATTGAAATAGATGTAGTAAACAATACAATAACTAATACTCAATGTACAGGTTCGTTTCCAACTTTAGATGGGGCAGATGATGATTTGTGGACCGGATCGTTTACTGAAGGAGAAGGCCCATATGTATTGTTAGAAAATAGAATTTTAAGTGCATCTCAAGATATTGATTCGCAGAAGTATTTGTTTAATTTCATACAATCAAATGGAATTTCACATGCTACTCCCTATGATCATTGCTACATGATGACTAAGATTAGTGCAGCAAACCCAACTGTCTTATCAGCAATTGCTTCTTCTACCACATTTGGTGTCTGGGAAGATCTTCTTACTGCTTCAAGCAAAAACACTGCTACAAACGATATTGTACCTTGGTGTGTCGCACCACTTAACGTTGAACACACACTGATGATGGTCTACACTAAGTATTCAACACACCTAATAAAGTTTGACACTTCTGCTGAAACCCTTACAGAAATTTGGATGGACGATGATACTTACTTTAATGAAGTTATGTGGTTACCATCAGGCAAGATTCTTACAGGAAATTACG
>Ga0114995_10002167_pt1 | contig 13616 bp, 7 predicted proteins | sample ArcticOcean_MG_C_11_FD_87038 | JGI IMG/M metagenome (GOLD analysis project Ga0114995, IMG submission 87038) | Marine microbial communities from western Arctic Ocean - ArcticOcean_MG_CB2_154 | ecosystem: Environmental > Aquatic > Marine > Oceanic | place: Arctic Ocean: Canada Basin | collected... | reverse complement strand
CCAAGTTGGGTTAAATGATCCACCACCACCACCACCACCGCCGCCGCTTGGCGCAGTTTTAGCGAATGGATTTCCAAAAGCTGCATCAGCAACTCCACCAATGCTACTAGCTATATCACCTATAGCATTTGCTTTTTGCATAGAAGCTCCATATTCACCTCTTTTAGCTGATGTGTATTGACCTCGTAAATATCCTAATTTACTGTTATCTCTTTTTTCTTGAGCATTAAATTCAAAAGTTCTACCTGCAGCATCTGCAGTTTGCATTCTTCTACCTTCTTGTATGTTTACATTTTGAACTCTTACACCTTCTCTGTTTTGTGCAGATTCTAATCTTTCTTGACCACCAGCTCTTAATTGTTCATTTCTAGCCTCTTGTTGTTCAATGCTTGCAGCAACGCCTTTTTTACTTTTAAGTGCGGCTTGTGCTAATGCAGTTGCACCACCAGCTCCAGCACCTGTAGCTCTTAATGTATCAAGTGTGTTTGCTAAAGCTATATCAGCTTCTTCAATTTGCATTTCAGCAGAAGCAGTTGAAACACTTAAACTAGCGTATGGATTACTTAAGTTACCGCTAAGATCTTTAGCCATAGAGCTTAAGTTAGCGAAGTTATCATAAGGATTAATTACCTTTTGTCTATTTTTTTCGAGACTAGCTATTTCAGCTGTAGCCTTTTTTCTATCGGCAGCGTATCTTCTCTGGTTTCGTTTAGCAGCTGCTTTTTTAGCAAACCCACCAACAACACCGCCAATTGCTTTAAATAATCCCATAATCTATTTATTAATATGATGATTCGACTACGTTACTAGACACAGCGAATAATTCTTTTTTAATGTTATAATAAGTTGTATTGTTTAATTTCATTACAACTGTAGACCAAAACCCTTTGATGCCTGATATATCAGATCCCCATAAAACTTCTCCTGGTAAAGGTGTTAAGTTAGCTTGTAGTTCTTGTTGTAAATTAGCAAAAAACTTGTTTTCTTTTTTCTTAAAATTCAAACTAAATATCTGCTGTTCTAAGAGGTCCATTGAAGTTGCAGCAACATAAGCACCTATTGGTAACGTTGCATCAGTAGAACTAGCTATCATTGAATCTAGTTGCCAACCTGTAGCGCCTTCGTAGTTTAATGTTTTAAAATTCTTAACAGTAGATGGTTGTGAGTTAAGTATTACTTTAACTGTAGAATCAGTTATTGTTCCATAGTAATTTCCATAACCTGTAACTCCTTCTTCAGGTAACGCATGATGCAACCAAAGTTTGCCATCATAAAAACTATAAAAACTACTGTTTAAACTAAGCATGTAAGTTGGTTTGTAAGTATAAAAACTTGTCCAACCTTGTACATCTTCATCAAAGTTAGATGTTGCATAAGAGTTGTCTTGATTTTGAATAGACAATACATAGTTTTTAGTATGAATATCAAATGCGCCTACAATTCTATTCTGTCTAGTTGTACCTAATGCAGATAATTTGTCTCTAAAGTAATCATGCATACCAAACGATGATATTTCTACCATAGCTCCATTGCTTGTTAACCTTAGTACTGTATTTCTTTTTCTATCAGTAAAGTATTTTCTATATCCATATACCGCAAAACTAAAAGGATCTTTAGATATACCATACTCACCAGAATAAGGAACTATCTGCCCAATCACTAACATACCTGATGTAGTTAATGCTGCTCCTTCAGCTGAATATATAGCGTCTTTATCTATTAAGGCTCTACTTACTTTATCTTCTTGAAATATAATTAAGTTAGTATCTTCAGCATACAGCTTTTGTATAGAGCCATTAGCTGGATCAACAGATCTAGTAATGTCTTCTGCTACAGAAAATTGATTCGTATTATTAACACCTGTTCTAGAGTTAAATATACCAGAGTATATTAAAGTATTAATTCTGTTTTGTTGTTGTGGATTGTCTTCAGCTATATAAGCTTTGACACCAAAGTCAACTGTTGTATTATTATAACCACCTCTAATTCTAGATTCTTCTATATACCAGTCATCAGCAGGAACACCAGTGTACAATCTAGGTACATTGTTATAAGGAGCTGTTGGTTGAGGATTTGCCGCAACTACACTCTTTATCTTTTTTAACCAGAAGGTATTAAAGTATTTTAATTCTAGTGTTGTAGCCATGTTTTATTATCACTTATTTTAACTTATTATTACTTAACAATATAATGGTTGATCAGTTGGTACAGAACCATCAACTACTCCAGCTCCAGACCCTTGAACATTTACTGTTATATATTGTCTATTGTTTTGAAAACTATTGTTATAAGGAGGATCAGAAGGTAGTGCATTTATTGTATAATACCCTGTAACTGCAAGAGTTGTTCCACCACTATCTGAATATATTGTATCACCAGCCTTAGGTAAAATTCCACCTCCAGTATGATAATAAGTATTTACTAAAGCATTTTGATTCCAAGTAGGTGGATTACCAACTCCACCACAAGAAGAGTTAAATACCCCAACGTTTGATATTTGAAAAGAAGTACCAACTACACTGGAATTAACTATAACAGTTTGTTGTTTTGTTATACTTTCTACACCAGGATTAGCAACGTTTGATCCATCGTAAGTATCTTCTAGTTTTACATCTAATACGTATGTTGCAGCAGCTGTTGTAATGTCTTTAGATAATATACCGCTAGTTGTGCCTATGCTAAAACAACCCGAGCAAGCAGGCGTAACACTTGCTATACTCCATTTTAATTGTTGTGTATTTGCACTAGCATCAGAAGATCCATTTAAACCAGCGTAAGTAACTAATGTTCCAGTAAAATTATCTAATTTTGTTATATCACCAGCTATAGTAAAGCTAGGTTGTGTGTTAGTTAATGAACCTGTTATAGTTAATTCTGGAGATAATAAATTTGCATCAACAGCAACCCCACCAGCTGTGGAATTAACCGTTGTCTCTACATTCATAGTTAATGTAAAACTTTGTGAAGGACTATTGTGTAAGAAAACAAACTCATCAGTTATTTTAAAATTATAACCTCCAGTTGTTGCAGAGTTGTTTACAAATGTGATATTAGGATTAGAAGACGTAAAGTTTTTTAATACTGTATTAGTTATAGTTAAACCATTATCATTTATAGGTTGTACATTAGCTGTTAGTATGTTAGGACTAGCTAAAGTTAAAGACTCAGGTTGAGTCCATACATAGCTACTAAAATTAGAAACTCCTTCAAATCCACTGTTTATGTCTGCATTTAAATCAGCTATTAAACCTACTGATGCTGTTTCCCAATATATATCTAAAAGAGAATCAATAGGTTCTGTTTCGTATACAGCTAAAAAAGGTCTCATTGAAGCTGTTACATCACCTATACCAGAAGGATTTTGCAGTAAGTTTACATTAGTAGATATTCTAGCTATCAAAGGTTTAGTATCTACTTGATAAATATTAAGCTTACCACCAACACCTAGCGTGTCATACACCATGTTAGAATCTGCTGTAGTAGATATACTTATTGCTGTATCAGTTTTTATACCAGGAAAGTATTGTATATTTGTTGTACCCGTGTTATTAGTAACTCTACCAAACAATTGCACTGAACTTCTAAATTGTTTTTGTTCAGGACCAACCTCAACCAGGTCTCTGGGTATTTTATTTATATTATCATTTATTAATACTATGTTTGCTGTCTTACCTGTTTCACCTGTAGGAAAAGGTATTGGAGCAGCCGCATCTTGATCCGGATAACCATCTAAAATACCAGGAAGATAAACATTATAATAATCTTGTTCATTTTGCTTAACAACAACTTTATATGAATACCAACCTTTAGAGTTTAATTCGTAAGCATACTTAGGTTGAGCACCAGCGCTACCACTCAATTCATAAATCGCTTTATTTATTGCGCCATCACAAGTGACCGTGTAAATTCCACCAGCGTCTACAGTAGGTGTAATACTAACTTCAACAAAATCTTTAGACTCTCCACGTAAGTAATCTCCTAACTGAGGTATGTTTGTTGTTGAAACAGGGATAAAAGTATATGTAAAAACATCTGCCGTTGGCGGAGTGTTATAAGTGTTTGTAACTATAGGATTACCACCATTAACATCAAAACCATTACCTCTTGGATTTGCATATAAACCAGGTCTACCAAGTTGATAATTTTCATTTTGATTTATACCTGGAGAATCAAATAAAACTTTTAAAGCATCACCAAACCAGTTTTTTACAGGGTTTGTACCACTTTCTGTTGAGTTGTTATAAGGACTGTAAACCGTAGATCCACCAAAAACTATATTATTTATTGTTTCAACTTCTTCTGTAACACTAGAAAGAATAACCGAAGATTGTCTACCAAACTTATCAGCTAGTATAAAACCTACTTGATAATTTCTGTTTTGTTTAACAGAGTGATTAGGATATTCAGCCCAATTATTATATTTGTATGTATCTGCTTTTGGTCCTACACCTACTCTATAATTAAAACTTGTTGGTGGAGTGTATTTGTCTTTGAAATTACCATACATAATTCTATTGCCCGCAGTCTCTTGACCATGTGCTGTTACAGGAACTTTATCAAAAACTCTTACGGTTTGGTTTTCAGGTAATGTTCTGTAAGGTTTTGCAGAAAGATAATCATATTTATATATATTATCAACTGAAGTTTGTTGAGCTACATTTAAAGGTACTCTATCTAAGACTTTAACAGCCAAGCTATCAGCTTCTTTATATAAAACGTCTATAGATATTATCTTATAAGTGCTAGTTGTTTCTATACCTAAATTAGCTTGTGTGTCAGGAAGTGGTATTAAAAGTTCTACATTTTGAACTCCATTTTCCATAAACTCTAACACTGTGCTTCTAAAAGCCTCATCTTCATTTCCTTCTAAAAAATAACCTTTCTGCTTAGGTATGTATGCTATCTGTGTGAATGGAGCCATAATAGAATATTCACCATCATCATATTCAAATCTATAACTAAACCTTACATATCTAGTTTCTAAGTAATCAGGATCACCAGGCCATGTAGTATTTCCCGGCATAGCTACACCATCAAAAAATGGAGATATTTCTTGGCCAGTCATTGTTGTTGATAAAAAATACAATTTATCAGTAGTGATTACACCTGCCGGAGGATTAACGTTTAATTCTACATTTGTTCCAGTAACTGAAATAACATATAAAAATTCTGTTGCTTCAATTTTATCTACGTTAGCTGCTGTTGTAGAAAGAAACAACATACCAGGCTTAACACCAGCGGTCACAGGAACATCAGCTATAATTTTTCCACCAACCGTTAATAAACCTGTTGTTTGAATTTTATTAACTAAACTTATAGGTTTGTAAGGATTATATTTAGCAACTGAAAGTTGACTTTCTTCAGTGTAGTATGTAGCAGAGTTTGTTACATTTATTTTTCTTGGTTGATTTCTATTGTCAGTAAAAAATAATAGTTCTTCTATTAAACTTATTCCAGTAATAGGAGAGCTTTTTGAAAAGTTTAAAAAACTTCCTGAAACCAAAAGAGTTACATCATTAGGTTCAGTAAAATAATATATTCTACAATTAGCTGTGGATGGAGCGGCCACTGGATTACCAGTTTCTAAATTAGTAGCGTCATCAAAATCAGTTACAAAAGCATAGATTCTATTATTGTTTTTATCCGTGTAACTACCAATTACTTCTAACCCAGTAATACCTAAGTTAGTATCACTCATGACTTTATTACCAAGTACAGTTTCTAAAGCACCTATGTCCTCGTCTTCAGACTTTCCTACAGATATATTTACCGCGTTTCTATATTCACCATTAGGTATTAATCTATCGTCCAAGTCTTTATTCATCTTGGACTTTAGAAAACTATTCTTTATTTCCGCCATGTATTAAAATTTAAGCCACTTAGATTGTCCTCTCATAACTTGAACTATTTGATCAAGTTTAATATTTGATAATCTAATTTTAGCATTTCTTAGTTTAGCACTTCTTTCTTTTTTAAATCTTTGCACTACGTATTCTGGTATCTTTGAGCTAACAGAAAGTATAGCATGTATTATGTGTGAGTATAAAGCATCTTCTGCAAGCTTAGGTATTCTAGCGTCTAAATCATAGGCATTACCATCAGATATATATTCTACCACAACAAGTTTACCTTTAAGATCATTGCTAAAAGATATTCTACCTTCTCTATCGTTTATAGTGAACCATCCATTTCTTTGACTAGTTTCAGGATTAAGACCATATCTTTGGCCTAAAGCTAATTCATAAAAATTATTCTGGTTTAACACATCTGATGTACTATCATTTTGTACAGCAAAAGCTCCTGATATTCTTCTTGGATCATTTGAAGCCCAAGCCTCTTCTACTTGTGACGTACCTGTAATGTTTGAATCAAAACTATCTTGTGTTGGCACACCTAAGTTATCTTGAGCAGGTGCAGCGTAAGGATCTGTTGTTAATTGATTAGCAGGAAATATTGTATGTTGAACACCAAAATTATCTGTCCAAGATAACCTGACATAGTTAACATAATCTTGAGGTATTATAACGTTTAGAGCATTGTTTACAGTAAGCTCTTGTGATCTAATACTTCTAAGCGTATCATAACTAAATTCTTGCAAACCACGTTTAGCATGAAATATAACATCTGTTCTTTTCACACTAGGTATAAGCTTGTTAGCCCCAACATATGCAACTAAAAAGTTATCAATTACGTCTGTTAATCTAGTGTATTCATAACTTCCATAATTTTCTTGTACAGCCGTGCTTTTTAATTCTATTTTTAAATAACTATTGTTAGGTAGATTAGCCGCTACAGTAACAATATTGTTAACCATTGTATATGGTTGATCAAATTGAAACAATACAGCTGTAGTTGCAGCACCAGGTAAAGCTATAGCCGTATCAAGTGTTACTACAAACGTACCTTGATTCATGCTAACTACTTTAGCGCTTGTTGGGTTGTTAGTTATACCACCACCATATATACTCATGCCAGCAATTATGTTTGCATTAGCAGCTGCTAGTTGTATAGTTGCTGACGCTACACCACCATTTTCTGTTGCTACAGCGTTTTGTACTGTAGTAGGAGGTGTTATTTCAGTCCATGTTAAAGCATTAGTACTTTGATATAATAAAAAGTTATTTAAACCATACTGACCATTAGTAGGATCTGAGCTTCCATATATTAAGTCTGTATCAAAAGTAGATGTCATGGTTATACCAGTACCTCCTGCGGCGAAATACTGCTGCTGTGCTCCAGCGTAATATTGTCTGTTAGTTTCGGTGATTAATCCACCATTAGGTATAGGCATATGTTAACTTTTTTGATTCATTTCTTCTTGTTGTATCTGCGCTGCAGCAACTTGTATTATTTCTGGGCTTTGTATAACAACTCCAGCATATAAAAGTATTCTTGTAATTAACTCTGTTTGTTCGGCTGGATGTAACTCAAAATCTGTTGAAGCAAGATTATTATATACGTAAGCACCTGTTCCAGCTGTAAAACTCCAAACAGGATCAAGTGGTTTTCTTATGTAATTAACTGATATACCACTAACTATAGACGTAGGAAAAACATTTAGCTTATTGTTTTCATAAAGATAAATAGGGTATGTAGTTGAAGGCTTGGTTAAATTAGAAGCATTTAAATGATACAGCTCAGATCTACTCACTCTTTCAAGTTCTTGTTGTTTTAAACCTGCAGTATATATAACACTACCTAATCTATAAAACTCTTTAGGATAAACATCTAATACTATTGCATTACCAGCTATAGGTTGTGATGCAAAAGTTAATGTTGTTCCTGATATACTGTACTCAAACTCTGATAACAATATTTGGTTTACATAAACATTTGTAACGCCATCAGCTATTTGCGCTGCTGTGATACCGTTTATAGTATAAGATAATGTGGCTGCAGTTGTATTTGCGGGTGTAGTTGTTGTTTGTTGTTTTCCTGAACCGGAAAATTGTGAAGGTATATTAAACAAAGAATTCTGATAACTTGCATTACCAGATGTTTTAAATATAGAAATCTTTTCATCAAGATTTACGACTCTATCTGCGTAATCTTCGTTTGTTTGTGGAATACGTATCTGCTGATTCAAGCTGTCGAAATATGTTTCAAATATTTCTAATTGAGATTGAGCACCTGTCTTATTAAACTCAACAGGCGTCATGTAACCTCTCTGTTCTTTATTTAGTATTAATAAAACGGTTTGGTATACAGTATTTACGTTTATTGCCATTTTAATATTTTAGTTAATAGTGATTTGGGCCACCGGAGTGACCCTTCACTATAATTATAGTCACATATTATTGTAACTTTTTCTCTATTGTTTTGAAAACTTCTACGCCTTCATCAGTTTTAAACCATGCGGCCATAGCTGAATATGGGTTTTCATCAAAAGGAACAGTTAATAGTTTTCTATCGTTCGATCCCCAATGAAAAGTTCTTTGATCTTGTGATAGTTTTACTATGTGTTGTTCTACCGCTCTAATAGCAGTATTTCTTAATCCCACGTTTTCATCATTAGCTATAGATAAGAAAGCTCCAGGATTTTTCTTTGCCATCAATAATAAGTCTCTTCTTAATTCTTTAGAGCTTAGTGAGGCAACCTCTGATCCTTTTTCAACTCTCAACACTGCTTCAGCATGATCTAATTCCATGTTTTTAGCAGCAGTCATCGCTTCTAATTCAGCATCTAAATCTGCTAAATCATCTTGAGCAACTTCTTTTTGATCCCATTCTTTAAAGATATTCTCTTTTTTAGGGTGATGATGTAAAAATTTTTGTAAGTTTTGTTGTGATTCGCCAACTGTCAATACTCCATCTTCAAAAATAACATGACCTAATGTACATTCTCCTTTTTGTTCATCAACAAAAGGTGAGTTTTGATTAGTTGCATATCTTAATTCCCTTTGTGTATTTGTATTTTTATCAAAATGTAATAAAGGATATTGTGTGCTATGTTTTGTTTGTAAAGTAAATGTTAACGGTGTAATGCTGTGTAATAAATAATACACTCTAGTTTTGATCTCCCATTGAGGGGCTTTAATTTCTTTTGTCTTTGACATGATATAATATAATATGATTAAAAAAAATAAGAGTAACAATTACCCCCGTAGTTTTTACGAGGGCAACTATTACAATAAGTATTAAGCTTGGAATAACACGAAGTTATTAGCAGCTTGAGTAACAAGACATCTCTCAGATAAGAAATGAACTTGCATTGCATCTAACGCAGAGTTGTATACACCTCCAACAGAACCAGTGATCCAAGACTTGTATCGTCTATCATCAGCTTCTGAAGATCTGTATCTAACATGCAAGAATGGTCTTCTAATGTTTGTACCTAACATTTGGTCATAAACTGTAGAAGTTCCAGCTGGTACTAATACACCATCTATTCCACTAACTGCAACAGCACCTCTTGTAGAAGCGTCGTTTAAGTATTTCCAGCTAGTTTTGTAGAAATCGTAAGAACCTCTTCTAAATCCAGAGAATCCTAAGTTAAGTGCCATTTGCTCAGAGTTTTCAAATAAACCATAAGCAGTACCACCTTGTGAACCACCAGAGATTTGAGATAACATATCGTCAAAACCAAGATCAGTTGATCTGTTTAAGAATAACATGTTTTCTTCAATAGCTCCTTGAGTATCAAGGTTTTTAAGGATTTGATCGAAATCACTGATACCAGTAGCAGCAGAGAATCCAGACATAATATTACCTCTTGTTTGGATAGCTTGGAATAAACCTTGCGTTCCATGAGCAGCAGTAGCAGCACCGAATCCAGTGTTACCAATATTACCAGCAGCAGCTTGTACAGCAAACTGTCCAGCAGGAGCAGCTAATTCACCTTCAATCATTGCCATTTCTAAGTAGTCATCAAATCTTAGTCTTGTTTCAGACTCAGACTTTAGATACCATAAGTATCCTGATGTACCATCTTCAGTAGCAACTTCAACCCATCCAATCTGTGCAGTGTCAGAACCATTAATTTGGTATCTGTCTTTTATGATAATTGGTTGGTTATTGAATTGTGTGAACTGTGGTTGAGCAGAAGCAAGTGATTGACCTGTTCCTTTTGCAAATACAGAACCATATACAAATATTTTCAAATCAGCAAGAACACCTAAAGAGTTTAGGTTAGCAGCAGTAAATGAAGTAACTTGTATTTGAGTTGCAGGTGCACCACCAGCAGCTACTACAGGAGCAACAACCACTACAGCTTTAACTGTAACACCAGTTGCAGTGTTCATAATAACTACAGTATCATTAAGATTAATAACACCAATTGTTTGGATTGGTGCAGTTTGACCAGCTCCAGTTACAGGAGATACAGATGCAGTAGAAGGAATTGATATAATTCCAATTGCAGCACCAGCAGCACTTGTTACTGAACATCCTGTGTAAGAGATGTGTAATCTATTTTGTTCTGACCAGATAACTTGATCAGATGTCATTGGCATTTCAGCGCCAACCATTCTTAAGAAACCAGATAAAGTTCTGTTTCCATATCTTTCAACCTCAGCTTCGTAAACTTCAGGAAGGTATTGTTGAGCGAAGTCATTTCCACCTCCATTAGCAAAGTTTAAGTAGTTGCTATTTAAGATTTGTTGTTGTAGTGACGGCACGATCGAGCCGTATACAGGATTAATTTGTCCCATGTTTAATAATAATTTTTAGTTAAATTTTCGTTTTTTGATTGTCAATTTTGAAGAGTCAATACCAGAAACTGCTTTAACTTTAAATCCTCCAACAAAAACATCCTCAGGAGCTCTTGATCTTGGACTTGTATCCACGTTGTTTGATTTAGCGGCAATACCTCTAATAGCATCGGATTTACCTTGCTCATAGAAATGCTGTGCTATAGTATCAGCGTGGTCAGCAGCATACATAGCTTTGTGATAACCTTTAACGTCTGCAACATTACCTTTTTTATCCAGGAACTTCCCGATCGTATTATTAATGTTTGACTGATTATCTACAACATCATTAACATTTTTAACTCCATATCTAAATTTCTTTTCTCCAACTTGAAATTCAAAACCTTTGAATTCATTATTGAAATACTCTTTAGTATTAGACTTAAACGCTTCGTGTTGTTGTTGAGCTTCGTTTTGCTCTTCGTTGTAGCGATTAAAAAAGTCAGTGGCTTTTTTCTGATCTTGAGTAACTCCGGGTCTCAACTTGATTTCCTCGTAGTATTTACCTTTTAATCCTTCTAAATGCCCTTTAGCTTTTGCAACCTCTTCTTTATATGCAAGTTTCTTCTTCCGAATATCTCTTGCTTCATCTAACTCTTCATCAAATTCAAAATTATCTTCTAACAAGAATTTAATTTCTTCTGAATCTAAGTGCGATTTTGTTTGTTTGTAATACTCTTTTAGTAGAGTATCATTGTCAACATTAGAATAATCAGCATTTAATCTGACATAATCTTCTAGTGTTCCACCTGTTTCTTTCATAAAGTCTACCAGCTTTTCTATATTTTCTGGTAAATCCATATTAGGGGTTATAGGTTCTGGTTCGTCCATTTTTAATGGAGTTTCCATTTTTTCACCTATTTCAACTACTTCTTCTTCTTTTACAGGCTCATCAATTATTTCTTCAATGACTGGTTGGTTTGTAGTTTCTTCCGGTTGTTTTTCAACATTGACAACGGTGACATTGTCCCTTCCGCTTCCCACTTCTTTGCCATCTCCGGTTTGTTGATCCACATCCACTGTCTTTGTTTCTGTGACTTGAATGGCATCTTTTTCTTCTTTAGGTTTAGATAAATCTATTTTAATAGGTTTACTTTTTTTGCTTAATTGCTTAGGTTTACTTTTAATTTTAAAAGTACCTTCTTCTAGTGTTTCTTCTGACATAATATAATATAATAAAAATTAATAAATAATCTACTGAGGCATAAACTGTTCTAGTCCCATGCCAGTAGGATCTTCTGAGCTTTTTTCAAAATCAATAGGTAAAGAATCGTTTTGCCTTTGGTCTATTAATTGTGATTGCTGCGAGGCTTGCATTTGAGTTCGCTTATCTTTACGATCTTCTATTTCACCTTCTTTTTTCTTAGCATTTTCTACATCCATTTGCTTAAGCTTCATATCATACTCAAACTGTTGAGCCATTATCTGAAGTTGTAATTGATTTTGGCTTTCCATTCTTTGTATTTCAAACTGAGACTTAGATTGTTCTATTTGTGTCTCTGTTGAAGCAATGGCTTCTGCTTTTTGAACATCATTCATTGACGCTTGTTCTGAAGCTTGGATGTTAGCTTGACTTTGAGCTTCAATATTCTGCTGTTGTTTAGCTTGCTCTTGCTCTTGCTTTTGTTTTCTTTTGTATTTTAATACTTGATTAGCTAATGTAAGGTTTTTAATTTCTCTTATATCAATAGCATCTTCAAGATATATTTGTTGCTGTTGTAGAGCCATTTGTATATTTTGCTCTAACATAGCTTTTTCTTCTTCTTCAGGTTCTAAATCTAAATAAACACCAAAGTCATATAGATGTAATGTATCTATTTCTTGTAGTGTTGCTGTATTGAATTTACCTAAACTCTTAACTAAAGCTGCGTTTGTTAAATCAAAATCAATCATATCAGCGACTCTAAGTGAAACGTTTTCACAAGTTCTAAGAGTTAAATATAAGCTAGCGTCTAATATATGTCTAGTAGCAGTATTTGATGCATTAGCGGCTAGTTTCTGTAAACCTACTAATGTGCTTTTGTCTGGTGTACTACCATCTCTAGCTTCATTAAGACCAGTTACATCTCTTATCATCTGTAAATAATACTGATAAGTATTAATTAATGATTGTATTTTACCATTAGCACTAGATGACTGTAATTCTTGTATTGGAACTTTACCTCTATTAGGGTCACCATCTTGAGTTAATGATCTACCAACTATCGAACCAGTTTGAAAGTACATGTTCAATGCTTCTTGTGGATTATAGTTTGTTCCGTTACCTAAATCAACCTCAGCTAATCCATCAACATCCACAAACACACCATCTGGTACCATTCTTTGTATAACTTGCTGTAGCTTTAATGATGTTAACTGTATCATATCAGCAAAGCTAGTAATACGATTTACTAACGAATCGATACGGCCTTGATACATATGTGGAGCAACTATACAGTAATTCATGTTAACTTTAGTTAAATCACTAGTAGGTCTTGTCATGTTCTCTGCTAGTTCCCACTTAAGCATTTCATCAACACCCATTACTTTAGCACCACTAAATAAAACTTCTATACTTCTGGATACTCTATCAAAATTATCACTAGGAGGTGGAGCAAAAAAATCAGGCTTTTCTAAAACTTTTTCTAAACCAGTGTCAGTTTTCTTTATTTTAAAAACTTGATCAATATAATTTTTGTATTCAAAGTATAATACTTGAACCATATCGTTATTATTGTTAGAGCCTCTCATGTATCCTTCTCTTCCTGGAAACTTAGCTATTTTAGATAATTGTTCGTCAGTTAAATTAGGAAACTCTTTCTTAAGATCAGGTAATGTTACAGCCTTTATTTCTCCAACATAGTAAATGTCTTGAAAATTAGGATCATTAGTAAACGAGTAAACTAAATTAGCAGGATTAACATAGTCTATAGTAACACCTTCTGATTT
>Ga0114995_10002159_pt1 | contig 13634 bp, 10 predicted proteins | sample ArcticOcean_MG_C_11_FD_87038 | JGI IMG/M metagenome (GOLD analysis project Ga0114995, IMG submission 87038) | Marine microbial communities from western Arctic Ocean - ArcticOcean_MG_CB2_154 | ecosystem: Environmental > Aquatic > Marine > Oceanic | place: Arctic Ocean: Canada Basin | collected... | reverse complement strand
TTCTAAATAATAATTTAGTCTGTAATTTAAATATTGCAAGTTCTGGTCAATAATTTTCTTTCTTATAAAACTGTCTTTGCTTGTTAAAAGTTTATACAAAAAGTCTTGGTGGTCTTTTAATCTGGTCCACTCGTTAATGCCCTCGTAACTAACTTCTTCCAATCCAGTTTCTCTAAGTGTAACTACTTGGTCAGCATATGGATTAGTTTCTTCTTTACGTTCAGCAAGTTGCTCTGTAATAGTATCTAAATTATGTCTGTGCTGTAAAGCATCTTCCATGCTGTTATAAAAAGTAATAGGACTTTCAGGCAGTTCTCCGATGTCAGCTAAACTCTGCTCTAACACAGAAATCTTTCCTTCTAGCTCAGTCGAATATTCTAGTTCCTTTTCTTCTTTTGCCTTGAGCTCTTTGGTATATGTTTCGTGGGTGTCTAAGTGTGCTGTACTTTGGTCACATGCCGGACATACACCTGTTTCTGCTTTTTCGATATCGCTTCGTATACTCACAAGTGTACTAGCATTACGGTTACTGCTGGTTTGCAATTGCTTCAATTCACTTTGTAAGCCTTGCATTTTTGAATGCTGTTTATGAACAACATCTAATTGTCTATGGAAGTCCAATTCTGGTTCAATATCGATATGCGACAATGCATCTAAGGACCGTGATAATTCTGAGAGTTTATTGCCGTGCTGATTGTCCCATGCTTTCCTACGCAATTCAATATCATCGATATTTTTTTCAATACGCTTGTTAGCATTTTGTACAGCCTGTATTCGCTGTTCTTCTTCCTTAATACTGTCTTTGGTATTTTTAAGTAGCTCTTTAAGTAGCTCTGCTTTTTCACTAATCTCTGTGATGCCTAATAACTGCTCAATCATATCACGTTGGTCATTAGTTTTCATACTAAGGAACGGTTCGGTGTATGTATTCAATGCAATTAAATGCTTAAACATATTATGCGGGAACCCAATGATACGTTCTATTTCTTTTTGGGTTTCTCTGCTGTCGCCTTGCTGTTCATCATCAGCTTTCTCTACACCGTCTATAAAAAACTTTAGTGTGTTAGGTCGGCGCCCTCGCTCGATGCGATATTCCTTTCCGTTGATATTAAAGTCAACAGTAACAATCATGCCTTTAGCATTTGTCTTATTGATTAAGTTATCACGTTTAATATTTGTCAATGCTTCGCCGTACAGACCGTAACTTAGTGCATTGATTATAGTTGTTTTACCTGTACCGTTTCTACTGCCATCTCCGCCAAGGTCTAAATTGTGTCCTAGAACTAATGTCAGTTGCTCGGTGTCAAATGTAACTGCTTGAGTGTTGTTGCCAATACTCATAAAGTTTTTTGCTGTTACGTTTTTTATAGTAAGCATTATAAGGTCTCTAAACTTCTGTAAATTTTAACAAGCTCGCCGGTGTCGACTAAGTTGCTTTCAATAGTTTCTAATTGCTGTATAACAATTTGGTCCACACTTTCAAACTGAATTTCTCCACCTTCAAATGCTTCCTCTTCTTCTTTAACAGGCAGTAATTGTATCTCTCTAACTTTAAACTGTTCTGCAAATGTTTCACGAATAAAGTTTGCTTCCTCGTAACTAATGTTTACATCTAGTTTAACTCTTGCATGTGTTTGAGCATCTAAATACTTCTCAGGTGCTTCAAGTAGTTGACGTAATCCCATTGTAACATACTTTGGACATTCTTCCCAATTAACATATTGTGGTTCGCCGTCCCATTCTAAAAACATGGCGCCACGGTCATTGTCTTGAGCGTCTGCATAGTTGTGTGGGAAAGCATTACCTATGTAATGTATGTTATTTTTATATTGTCTTTTATGGAAATGTCCGCTGAATACATATTCTGGCCCGCTCAACATGTCTGCTCTGATGCCACCGTGATCTGGCATTTCAATCATAGCATTCATTTTAAAGTACGGTAACTCGAAATGCCCGAACATGTATTTGCATTTTACTTTAGCAACTTGTTTATGTTCGTCGCCTATGAGCCACGGAACAATCGCAACGTCATCTTGCAGGAAGTGGTCATCGACCATTACAATGTTAGACATGTCTCTAGCAAATTCGATACTGTTTAAGTCACGCTTTTCTCTATAGAACAAGTCGTGATTTCCAGTAATGAAGTAAACAGTTTCAAACGCATCGTTTAATCGCTTTAAGTCTTTAATAGTAGAGTTCATAGTAGCAATGTTAATACTTGCTCTATGATGATGCCAGTCGCCTAGGAATATACAAGTTTCGCAATTTCTAGATTTAGCTTCCTCAATAAACCATGTTATAAAATTATCACAGTCTATTAAATGCTGTCTACTGTTTTGCTTTAAGCCGTAATGTATATCGGTGAAACACGCGGCCCTTTCAAAAAGGTTTGCCATAATGTTTGTTACTCAGTTGATGTATTTTCTACTTCAGTCTCTGCAACCTTACGAAGCTCTTTCATCTCATTTTCGTATGCTATCTGTCTACCGTAACTTGGTAAATGTCCAGACTCGATTAAGATGTCGTCTCTAATTGATTGGTTACGTTTCTCTAAGTTTAAAACTCTAGTGAAACTGTTATTAACTGTAGCGGTATAATATGCAAATGGATTGTCTGATTTTGCTTCGTTGAACTGCAATCCTATTTGAGCAAGTTGCACTAATGCTTGTCCACGCATTTCGTCAACATAAGTGTAACCTCTCCAGTTACCCCTTTGACTGTAACGCTCAACAAGTTTCATAAACATGCTACCGAGGGTGTTTGTAATTTTTCCGTGGTCGACACTGAAGTGTCCATTGTGTAGTCCACCTACCCAATGACTTCTGCCAACTTCTCTAGGATTAGTTCCAGCGCCATCTACGATGTAATGCTTGAACGGTGGGAAATTTAGTTTTGCTTTTGTGTCAGCAACTGTTTTAGTTGTTTTCTTTCTACCAGGCTCATCTGGAATATGGTCATACCCCATTACTCTAAATACTAATTCATCTACCGGTATTGAAAGTGGATCAACAGCAAAGTCTTTTTGCTTGGGCTTCTTATCCCACCCGCCTTCTTTCATAGCAGTTTGATATCCTTCAGACTGCAATTTTGCTGATCTGTTTTCTTGAGCTTGTGCTATAGTAGTCTTGTTAACTTCTGCTATATCCATTAAAATGATATCTGGATTCATGTACATGTCGTCTTGCACATAACAATAAGACATTTTACTAGCATGAATTTGCTTGAGTATATCTTTATTGTTTAAATAATTAACCTTTTTTGGTGTAATGTGAGCCATATAATCTCCTTAGTTAAACAGTAGTATAGCGCCTAACATAGACAATGTCAACTGTTTTCTAATAATCTTACTAATAATTAAAACGTGCTATTATTTATCTTGATAAATAGTACGAAGGAGCACAATATGGCAAATGATACAGAATATAACCAACCTAAGGTGATCGGCGGCGTAGAGCAGTTTGACCAACTGGTGTCGAGACAAGACGGTACAGAGTTCGACGAAATAGATTGGCGAGCAAGAATCCGACCTAAGAAAGGTGGAGAGAGATGGGCGTACGGTCTAGTAGATCCTGACGATCCTACTAAAGACATTCCCGACAGTGTGTTACAGCCATTGCAAGATAGAGGCGGAATTGTGTTTCCTTTTACTCCGGACATCTTCCTTGCGGCATCGGTTGATTACAACGAAGCAACACAGCATGGTTCGAACTATCCATTTTATACTTACATTAATAGTAGACCTACAACGTTGCCTATCACAGGAACGTTTACAGCAAATACTACTGAAGAAGCACAATATTTGTTAGCAGTGTTTCATTTTTTACGAAGTGTTACCAAAGCATTCTATGGTGATAGTGCTGTTAAATCAGGCTACTACGGTACACCTCCTCCAGTGTTGTTGTTTGAATACTTGGGAGAATTTGGATTCAACAAAGTACCTGTTATTATAAAAAACTATAACTTCCAGTTACCGCCCGATGTAGATTACGTTCCAGTTAAATACAATGGTAAAACAACAATGATGCCAACACAGACTAGTATTATGATAGAACTTGCTCCACAGTACACATACAGAAAAACTAGAAAGAAATTTAACTTGCAACGATTCACTAGTGGCAAAGGATTATCGGATGGATTTATCTAATGGCTTCATTTAATAGTAAAGATAGTTTTCTAAAACGTGCGCCAACAACCGGCTGGTACCTTGACGTAAATGATTTACCGAAACTTCCTAAAAGTCGAGCAGATAGATTATATGCAGTAGATGCCAAATATGCAAAACGCCCCGACTTACTAGCCCACGAGTTGTATGGCACTGTGAGACTATGGTGGGTGTTTGCACTAAGGAACCCAGATTTAATTATTGACCCTATAGAAGATTTTGTATCAGGCTTACCGATTTATATCCCTACCAAAGAGACAATCGACAGAGTAATTAACTAATGCCGTTCTGGAACAAGAAAGAAAAAGAGAAAACCCAAACAGTTATAAAAGAAGATCGTTATCTTGGCGAAGTTGCGGGTAACAAGTTAGACGCATTTAATAACGCCACATACAACTGGCGACTTTACATGATCCCTGATGAGACTAAACTTACCGAAGGAGGCGGCTATATGAATGGTGCTTTAAAAGCCGAGCCAGAGGAAACGGTTATTATTGCCCAAACAGGTGTAACCGGTATAGCAATAGAAAATATTTCGCTAAACATAGTTAAAGGTAATTCAGGGGCATTTGTTACTAACGGTTCATTCACGCTTATACAACCAGGCGCCGCAGACTTATTAGACCAAATACAAATGGCTAAAAAGGCATTAGGAATTAAAGCAGGCATGTTTGCTAACGCTCCTATATTTCTCGAGCTATCTTTTAAAGGATACACAGACGACATCGACGACAATGAAGCCGCCGGCGAACCTGTTACTATCGACGGGCCATGGTGCTGGCAATGTGAGATTGCAACTATCGATGTAAGCATAACAGACCAAGGTAGTACATATGACTTTGCAGTTGTAATCGGTTCTCAATCTGCATTCTCAGATACATTTTATACAATTCCTGCAGACACTAGTATGACAGGCGGTTCTGTGATTAAATGTTTAGAAGATTTGCAAGAAACACTTACAAAGTTTAGAGAAGACAACTATAAAGAACATGCTGTACAAGACGAAATCGTGTTTGATCTTAGTTCAATTAAAGCGAAGCTCGGCGATGCTACAATTAAATATACTAATGCCGACACAGCAGAGCAAGTAAACAGATTAATGAATGCCCAGTCACAAGGCATAAAAACAAGAGAAGCATACGACAAGGCACTAGAAGATAATCCGGAAAGTTTAGACGGTGGCATACAAGCATCTGGCGGCATATGGAGCTTTGATAGAATACAAGTTAAACAAGGCACAAATTTCCACAGGATACTCACAACGTTACTGGTAATGAATGATGACTTCTTAGAGATGACCACAAGGAAATTTGATTTTGCTAGTCCTGATGTTGATCCAGCTGGAATAGATCTTAACCAAACATTCACCAGTTGGTATAAAATTGAAGCAACTGTAGAATGGTTAAAATATGACCATAGACGAAACACATATGGAAAGAGGATTACATATAAGCCTGTAATATACGATACTGCAGATGAAGGCACTGCTATATCGATGGCTGAATTTGAAACTACTAAAGACAATGTGACTACTCGTGTGCGAGAAATGAAAATTAAAAAGGCGTACCACTACTTGTACACTGGGTTAAATGACCAAATACTGAGTGCTGATATTTCTTATAAAGCAGGACAATTATTACTAGGAGCGCCAGGCGGCGGCAAAATGGGAGACTCTTCTACTAGCCCAAATGGTCCTGGGGGCGATCCAAACGACCCGGATGGTAAAAATGCAAAAGCATATAAAGACGCTATACAAACCGACAGTAAAGCATTATCAAAAAAACTACAAGACGACCCCACTATGCGACAACAAGCCATAGACTCTCTCGGGTTATCACCGGCACAACAAGATGAAATGGCTAAGGATAAAGGTCGATATATGACGTTAGCCCAAGCAATTATTTTTCAATCTCAAGGCGGAACAAATCCATTAGGATACCAAAAAGATGCTGTAACTGGAGAGCAAACACTTGCCCCGGTCGGTGAAGCTGGCGGCGTCAATAATCAAGGCAATTATAAACCTGAGCCAAGCGGATATTTATATAGTTCTGACTTACTAGCAGATACTGGTGGTGGCACAGAAACAATTATAGGCGAGTTAAGTGGGCACAAAGCTATGAGTCAGCTCAGAGACATCGCCAGCACGGCGACGGCGACAGTTAAACCAAGTTTTAGTAACACGGTGAGTGTAGTAACTACATCTGGAAATACAAGCGATGGCTCAAATAAAGCAACACTGTTCGGGTACATGTTTCAAAATGTTAACGATGCAAGTATACTAGTTGACTTAGGATTAAAGGTTAGAGGAGATCCGTGGTACTTAGGCGCTAAGCCAGTAGATCCAATGAAAGGAAAAAAATATGTGGCTGGCGAAGGCGGCGTTAAAGAATCCGATATGGACGCTATCTCATATGACGGGAATGATAATTACTTTTTGTTCACAATGCAAACTCCCAGAGTAATAGATCCAGATGTAGACGATGAAGATAACAACACAGGTTATATGTCTAAGGCAGGAACAGCATACTTTTTAAGTGGGGTTTATCAGATTATGCAAGTAACGGCAACATTTGCAAATGGCATGTTTGAACTAGATCTGAATGCCAAGAAACAGACAGCACTAGATTTGTCTATGTATGATTTAGTAGATATAGATTACGGCTTAGATGGAGGCGACGAGTAATGAGTATAAGTGGAAAGTATAGAGCAGATAAATTTAAGGTTAGCAATAATAATCCTACAGCGTCATTAACTAAAAATGCTGACTTAGACTTTGGTGTTTATCTAGGCGAAGTTATCGTTAGACCAAAAGACGATACACATAGTGGACGATTAACTGTATACATTCCAGCATTAGGCAAAGACAGAGATAACCCAAGCAACTGGGTAAATGCATTCTGGAGTACACCGTTCGGCGGAAGCACACCTTCTAACAGAATTGGTGATAATTTAGCATCATATGTCGAAACACAAAAAAGTTACGGCATGTGGATGGTTCCACCTGATGTAGGTAACTGGGTACTAGTATGTTTCGCCGACGGCAAATCTAAATTACCATTCGTATTAGGATGCTTACTGCCAGACCAAATGGCTAATATGGTCCCAGGTAACGCCGCTGGAAAAACATTCGGCGGAGATGCGAAATTACCTGTAGCAGAAGTTAACAAACGAACGCCTGAGGTAGACCATGGCAACAGTGCTACAAGACCAGTTAATCCGTACATAACAAAACCTATTTTAGACCAAGGATTAATTAACGACAAGCTCAGAGGCATATCTAGTTCTAGTGCAAGAAGAGAATCACCTAGTGCAGTATTTGGTATATCAACACCAGGTGCAGAAGACATAAATCTCGATACAGGTAAAAAAGACGGCACACACAGAACAGGCGGACACAGTTTTGTAATGGATGACGGTGACACCAACGGCGAAAGTAAAAATATAAGAATTAGAACAGCAGGTGGAAACCAGGTATTAATGGACGACACTAACGGATTAATTTATATAATAAATGCAAAAGGTAATGCCTGGGTAGAGATGAGTGGCGATGGAGACATTCAAATCTATAGCGAAAAAGACATATCTTACAGAGCTAAAGGCAACATTAACATTCGAGCAGATAAAAACTTAAACTTAGAAGGCAATACATCAGTAAATATTGCGGCAGGTGTTTATGGTGAAGCACATCAAGAGCAAGATGAAGACGGTAACCAACGTGGCGTACTTAATATCAATGCCGGCGCAACTGCTAACATGAAAGTTATGCAAGATTTTGTATTAGAAGTAGACGATCAAGGAAGCCTGCATTTAGCTTCTAGGAATTCAATGTTTGCTACAGCCGAGAAAAACATGCACTTAAATGCCAAAGCCAGTATGTTTAATACAGCGGCAGAAAGTCAGCATATTAAAGCTGGCAGTGATGCAACTGTACAAGCTGGCGGCAAAGCAAACGTATTGGGCAGTACAGTACACTTAAATGATGGCGGCAGTGCAACACAGGCAGAAATAAGTAAAGTTGCTAATGCAATTCCACTAACAGGATTTGAAGACCAACCAATAGAAACTCCGGGTTGGGAATATGACTTACAGGATACTACCGAAGACAATCCGTTGACTACCGAAGGCAAGAGAGAAGGTGCACAGGATACTGTTAATAGTATTATGGATAAGTTGTTGACACGTGAGCCATACATTGGTCATGCGGATAAAGACAAGCCAACTAGTTAAGAATTAGCTAAAACTTCTTTTTGCAAATCAGCAAACTTGATATAAGCTCTATATTTGCCTTCTTGTTCTTCGGCAATCATTTTCTTTAAAGTTTTGATTTCAGATCTTAGTTGGTTGCATTCGTTGTTTTTATCGACGAGCATATGGCGAAGTTGTTCTTCTAATGTGTCGTTAAGTGGTTTAGGTTCAATCATAAAATATCTCTGATTTAATAATTTCTACTGTTTCAAAATTCACTAGCACTTCATTGTGACTAGTACCCATTTCAATCTGTGTTAAGTTTTTAAAATTACTCGGTACAGATTTTTGTGTCCTGACTGTGAGCGTTCCATCGTTGGTTTCGCCCATGCCAGCAAGGTCATTGCCAGCACCTTTGTTTCCTGTTGTTACTACATTAATTATCTTAAACTTGTTATTAACACTCTGTAATGCAGTGATAAACACACTCTTTGGATTTAGTGCATTGAATAGTTTACTGTTCCTAAATGCATACGACAGCCATTTAGCTGTCCTACTTCCACCCCATGGAGCACTCATGGCAACAAACTCTTTGCAGTTCTCAAACGTTATTACGGCTTTCATTGCTAACAAACAACCGTAACTGTGTGCCACCACAGAGAATGGATCATTGCCGAACTCTTCGTATATTTGTCTTTGGATACGGACTACTATCTCACTAGGTGTTTCTTGAGAGTCGTATTCTATATAGAGTACGTTATGCTCTGGTAACCATATTTCTAAAAAATTATAACTAAGTGTGGAGGCACCACTGCCATGTACAAAGACTATATTTTTTTTAGCTGGTAGTGGCATTCTTCAACATGGCTTCCATTTCATAGAACTCTTGCGGTACTTTGCCTTTTTGTCCTACGAGGTTCACCATTTCGAACAATACATACCCTTTGGTGTGGTAATCGTAAATGCCTACAGAGTGTAGACGATTTTGTTTCTTCGACATCATCTTTTGGAAACGTGGACCGTAACCAGAAGAATGGTCAGTTAATTTTAACTGCCTATTAACTGCATCTGCTTTTTTGCAGATATTGTCGAATCGTTCAATGATATTTCTCATCAAATGTTCCTATAAATTTATAAAAGTAGCAAGATAATTCCGACTACAAGCAAGAAAGTTCTTACTATGTTATTATGTATCCTTTTAACTATAAAGTCAACATTTTTTTAGGCTTATTATGGTGTTTATTATAACTAGTTTTAATCCATTAGGATAAATAGTTGTATGGCTAATATATACAAAGGATTCAGCACAGTAGGACAAATAAGGGCACCTTACACCTTAATTGATGGAGACCTTATAAAAGCAGACTTGCTCAACGAACTTTACACTAAAAGGGGTGAGCGACTAATGAGACCTACTTATGGTACTAGAATTTGGGATATCTTAATGAACCCATTAGACAAGTACGTTGTTGAAGAAATTAAAGAAGACATAGAACGCATAGTAGAAAAGGACTCTCGGGTAGAGATGACTGATTTATTTACTGATGTTTTAGACCACACAATTCGCATAACGTTGCATTTAAAGTTTAAGCCGTACCTTTCGGAAGACACTTTGTTTGTAGAATATGCTAGGGAAAATGTAGAGATATAATATGGCAGTTAACAGCAGACAAAATAATTTATTCGCGGCAGAAGACTGGGCAGTAGCCTACCAAGCATATAGTCAAGTAGACTTCCAAGCATATGACTTCGACACAATTAGAAATGCGATGGTCGAGTATATTAAAACTAACTTCCCAGAGAACTTTAACGACTACACCGAAAGTTCAGAATTTATTGCAATCATAGAATTGCTTGCCTACCTCGGGCAAAGTATCGCATTCAGAATGGATGTTAATACCAGAGAAAACTTTTTAGAAACTGCTGAGCGAAGAGACTCAGTATTTAAACTTGCAAGACAACTTGGATATAATCCAAAACGAAATATTCCTGCAAGTGGATTAATGAAAATTGTAAGTGTTGCAACTTCAGAGCCGTTAACAGATAGTGCAGGTTCAAGTATAAACGACAAAACTATTAGCTGGAATGATTCAAATAACCCAGACAGTTACGAACAATTTTTAACTATATTAAATAGTGCATTCGGCAATGTTAACAGATTCAGTAAGCCTGTAAAAACAGGAACCGTTGGCGGAATTATAACTGACAGATACGATATTAACACTCCCACCACTTCGCCACTAGCATACGGATTTAGTGTTGATGTTAACGGCATTAATAGAAAGTTTGAATATGTGAATGCCGACTTTGAGGATGCTGGCGTATTTTCAGAAAAGCACCCTGATCCCACAAACAACTTTTCAATAGTTCACAGAAATGACGGACTAGGATCGTTGAGTAAGAATACTGGGTTCTTTATGTTATTCAAGCAAGGCGTACTATCAGAAACTGTTTACGACTTTACTACTCCTATAGAAAATAGAGTACAAGATATTACTACATCTAACATTAACGAACACGATGTATATTTGTCTGAAATAAATGTTGACGGAACTGTACTAACTAAATGGGTTAAAGTACCGAACACGGTTGGACAAACATTAATGTACAACAACAAGGCTAAAAGCACTCCATTGTTATACGCTGTTCAAAACTTAGGCACTGGCGGAATCAGATTGCAATTTGCAGACGGTAATTTTGCAAATGTTCCTATGGGCACATATGTAGCACAATACAGAGTTAGTGACAACGAACGATTTACATTACAACCAGATGACGTTAGAAGTGTTGTGTCAGTAATACCATACTTAACACAAGACGGTAAAACTTATAACTTAACAATCACAGCAAGATTAGAAAATGCAGTATCTAATAGTTTGCCTGCAGAAACACTTGCTGGTATTAAGGAACGAGCACCACAGGCATATTATGCCCAAGACAGAATGGTAACTGCTCAAGACTACCAAGTACTTCCTTTAGCAAAAAGCACAAACATTAAGAAATTAAAAGTGACCAACAAAACACATGCTGGGCACAGTAGATACATTGACATTACTGATCCTACTAGTACTTTCCAAACCACAACTAGCATTGCAGAAGATGGCGCATTGTATGAGGAGGCTAGTAATTCAAGTGACTCGTTCATAGTAACCACTTCTAATACTACGCAAGATTTTATTAATACCAAATTTCCAAAGATTATTAAGAACTTAAAACTTAATGATTTTATTTACAGTACTTTTAGAACTAAAATTAAGGAAGTTCCTGCTTTTGCTGACATGTTTGATATTTCATTATTCGGCATAAAGTGGAACACGTTGCCTAGAAAGAGTGACGGAGTATACGGTTTCATGTCTGAGATATATACAGCTGGCGGAACTGAAACAGACGTTAACAACGCAAATTCACTATTTAAAATTATACAGCCCGGATACATGTTAAAATTTTATAATCCGGAAGATAAAACAAAGTACGAATGGGTCAAAGTTATTAGTATAGATAATAACGGTGTTAGGAACTCAGCTAGTAGTACTACAAATGGACCTGTTAAACTTAATAAGAAAATTACTAACGGATGGAAGTGTGATGAGTTAATTGTTATACTAAGAAAAACATTATTTGCTTTAGAAGAATCACAACTGCAGGCGGCTATGGCGGCTCGAAGAACATTCGGTGTAAGATTTATGCCTAGTGACAATAGATATTATATTATTGAAAATAACAATTTAAGTGCAGTTACAGAGTTTAGTGCGACAAGCACAGGCTCTACAGCTGGCTCGGGCATAGATGCAAGTTGGATTTTGAAATTTAACTATGTTAATGTCGATACACTGACATACAGATACGACATCGAAATTAGAGGAACCCAATTTGTGTTTGAGAGTTTAGATGACGTTAGATTTTATAATGTTAACGAAAACAGAATACAAGATAATGCAACAGGATTAGCAAAATACGATTCTATCGAGCTACCCACATTAAACATTAAACCTAGTTTCACAGAAGCATTTACATGGACAGACACCGATAATAACATTGTGGGTGACAAGTGGTATTTAGACGCCACCGGATCTTACTTCACTAACATACCGTTAATTTCCAGAAGCGTTAAACATTACGATGTACAAGTTTCTGTTACATCTAACTTTGGACTGTATGCAAATGGCGTTACGGGATCGTTTGTTTTACCAGCACAAATAGAATTAGGAACTAGTGATTCGACTACTGATAACGGTAACGTGGTCATAGTTGCAGACACCGGCGTTATCGATTCATTACCAACTATAACAATACCGTTTACTAATGCAACATTTGGCGGCAACATACTAGATGGCTCTGGACGTATAAAGTATAGATACAACAATGTTGACTACACGTTAGCAACTACAGATACAGCAGGGCTTTCGCCAGCTGGTGCGTCATTCCTTTTAACAGAAAGTAATGCGGCGGCAGGTACTGGTAAAATTACAGTGGACTTAAATTTAAGAAATCACTATGCTGTAGACGATACTTCCAGAAATAATAGAAGTGATGTGATATCAGTTAAATATGTCAACGATAATAGCAGACTTGAATCTCCTATTGTGTACAGTGCTATAGGAAACTTTAGTTACCCTGACGGGTACACCGATCCTAAGAAGGTTAAAGTTACTCCGGTCAATACTGCATCGTCAGACAGTCCTGATAATCCAATTCAGTTTGAACAGTTTGTTGGATCTGACGATATTATAATGTTTGAAAATTACGAAGACTTTGATGGCTATACTTACACTAGACCAGTTAAAGCAGGTATATTAGATTTAAGAAAAGAAGCAGGTGTTAACTTCAGTGGAGACATGGCGTACATTGCAGGTAATTCAATCGGCGATGCTACGGTAGATCCTAGAACAGGCGTAACCCATGCTACAGCAGACTATGAGTTCTTTTTAGTTAAAAATAAAGACGTGGTTAATTTGTTTAACAATCAATTTGGTAAGAACGAAACAACTAATGGATTACATAATAAAAAGATTTATGCTAAAGACACGGGCAAGGTATTTATTTTAACTAAGAGTAGCACAAACTTAGCCAGCGTTAGCAATTACGAAAGTTCAGGACACTTTGCTAAGAACGGAAGAAGCTTCACACAAAATACTAAATCACAAAGACAAAACGGTGTTATTTTTAAATGGACACACGTTGCAGATAACAGCATGAGAATCGATCCTAGTGTAAGTAATGTACATGAGTTCTTTGTGCTTACTTCTACTTATTGGGAAGACATGCAGGCATATCTTAAAGTGCCTGG
>Ga0114995_10002158_pt1 | contig 13635 bp, 13 predicted proteins | sample ArcticOcean_MG_C_11_FD_87038 | JGI IMG/M metagenome (GOLD analysis project Ga0114995, IMG submission 87038) | Marine microbial communities from western Arctic Ocean - ArcticOcean_MG_CB2_154 | ecosystem: Environmental > Aquatic > Marine > Oceanic | place: Arctic Ocean: Canada Basin | collected... | reverse complement strand
TAGAAAATATGGAGCAAATGTACTTACCAAGTACTCCTAGCTTTGCAGGCTACAACTACTGGGGAACTGCACGCATTAATTGAGATTGCTCATAATGCATGCCCAAGCTTGCGAATAGCTCAGTGGGAGCAATTGACTGTTAATTGACTGGTAGTTAATTCAATTACAACCTCGGTAGCCATTTTTTTTAAAATTACTTCTCAATTTACTGTTTTATAATTTTTGTAAGTTATAAAATCGATTGGGCTTTTAATTTGCCTAGCTGAGTATATCTCTATATACGGCATCTTTACTCCCATACCATTTAGAATCATAAGTTGTAATTCTAAAGCAGCCTTGTTTAGTTTTAAAAACATTTGATCTGCCTGGCAGCTGAAGAAGTCTACATCCACTGGAGGCAAGTTTAATTCACCTAATGATAAATCTTTAAAAAATTCTTCATGTAAATAAAATATCTCTCGCCAAAGAGTTGTAAATTCAATATTAGCTGTAAAATATTCTTTAAGCGCTAAATTTGTTTTATCTTTTTTTATATCTAGCGTCATAATTAAATATTCATTTATAACTTCATTATGACATTCGTCGCATGACAAACATTGATCTAGCAATATCCTTGCACTCATGAAATCATCAATTATTAGATGTATTAATGCTTGTGCATGCTCATTTGAATAAAACTCTAGGTTGCTATGAAATTTGAGCATATTCATCTGTGCATTAGAAAAATAATTCATTGAAAGAGTAATCTTATATTCGTAACTATTTGGTGATAGATAATTCATATAACTGGCTGAACATTCATCATGCTTATCTTTCATGAAAAGATCGCTTGTTTCAGTAGATTCAGAGTCGATATTGGTTTGAAAGATATTATCTAATCTATGATCTTCCAAACATAGCTCTAAAAAATCTCTTTGAACTGAAAGGCAATCCCTATGGTCACCTTTCAGAAGCTCAGCTAACTTATCTGCCTCATGCATAGTTTGAATAGCTAGAGAGTATTGAGACAGAATTTTTTCGTATTCATATTTATTCAAGTCATCTAAGCAACTGTTGGCATATTGATATAAATCAATAGCCATCCAGTAAGATAGATTATATTTGGTCATTATCTCGAGATACGCTCGATCGTTATTAAGGTCTTGGTTATAAAATTTCAATACTATTATTAATCAAGTTTTAATTGAAAATTTTCAATTGATTTTATATTTCCGCCACTTAAGGCCTCAAGATCTCCGAAGATTTCAACTAAATTAGTTTGAGTTTTATCGATTTGCTTTCTTCTCACGCGCCAGGTTTTTTGCAGAGCTTTTTCTTCTCTGTCTAAGTCATTAAATTGTGTTGAAAATATCTCTGCAATAACTCTGAATCTTTCTATAAATTCATCCCCAGTAATATAATCATATACATCACCTTCTAGGGAAGCCTTTCCAGCCTTGATTATTTTAGCCTTGTGAACTGAACGGATTTCTTTAGAGCATGTTGCTGCAACAAAAAGAACAAATCTAGGCGAAGTTATCCATATACCTTCATGGAAGACAATATCATTACAATATTCAGGTAATGCTTCTGAGACAAGTATGCCTATAGTGGCACCTTTTTTTCTTATATCATCCTTAAATTTTACTATCCACCCTTCCGACCAATTCTTAGTTTTTTTAGATTCGTAATATATTGAGCCAACTACTTCACCTGAGTTGGTACAAATTTTTTGAAAAATATCAGCTCCTTGCTGGCCCTTTTTAATCTCTTCAAAAACATCACAATCAAAGTTAGATTGCAATCGCTCTAATAATAAGAGTTCAGCAGCTTCTCCAACAAGCTCTTGGGAATTCTTAGTATGATTTAATTTTGCTCTTGCATTATCTGCTTCTTTAATTAGCCTTTGATTTTCTAGCTCTTTTTCTCTTATAGCACTATCCATCTCTACCTTAAGAGTATTTTTATGCTCTCTGAATTGTAGATCAATCTCTTTTTGCTTGAGAGCTATTAATTTTTCATTTTGCTTTTCAAGCTCTGCTTCTTTGATCTTAAAAAGCTCTCTGCTTTCTTTCTCTGCTAATAAACTAGCTTCTTTAAGTTTATCTTCTAATGACATTTTTTCTCTTTGAAGATCAATCTCTTGATCTTTCATCTCATCAGCTCTTTCTTTCATGAGCTTGATTTGATCCTTGTAATCTTTTTCAAGACTAATTTCTTTAGATTTTGATAATATAATAAAATCATTTTTGATTTTTTCTATTTCTTTTTGATGATCGGCTTGTATCATCTGATCGTGTTTCTTAATTTCATCATTAAGAATAGTATTTCTTAGTGACTCATCTAAATTGATTTCACTGCCGCATTCTTTACATTTAATATCCATTAATTGAATTTCCTTTTATTAGGGCTTAATAAGAGAGCCCTGTTATTGCTAATAAAATAAATCCAAGAATTAAATAGATGTGATCCCAAAAATACAGTAAAGTTGCCAAGCTTACTATTGATGATAGTGCTATTGGCATTGTATATTTGTCTAGCTGCTTGACTTCTTGCTTTGTAAAATCAATAAAATTATTTAATTGTTCTTGAATTAAATTTCGTTTGTTGTACAGACTCAGTCCAGAAGCAGATACTGCTATTCCTGAAGCAAGGCCTATAATAAATTCTCTTCTTTTCATTTTGATTACCTCTATATATTTGCGCAAATCTTAAGCAACTGCGCTTTTGTTAATAATATTTTTAAGTTCATTTATAGTTAGCCATGGATGGCATCTATGAATCATTCGGTGGCAACTACTACATAGGACCGCTAAGTCACTTAGTTTTGTAATATCGTCTGCCTTATATTCTGAAATAGGTTTCTTATGATGAACCTCAATGTAATTATGGCCTCGTGGTCCATAAGTGCTTGAATAATCAAAATTACAGGCTTCACACTTTAATGCTCCCGAATGGTTCAATACTTGAATTTTTTTTGCTTTTATAATCTTGTAATCTCTTTCTCTAAAAAAATGCTCTTTAATGAGCTTGTTGCCTTCCTTGGCAGAGTTGACACTGACAGAATTCAAAGGAGTCGAGTTTGCATATTGGGAATCTAGAAAGAATTCAATCACCTTACATAGGTCTGCAGTAGTATCATTAAATATAACTTTTTGTTCGTTAGAATTTATTAAGTAATTAAGCATATTTTTGATGCTGTCTTTAGATTTACTTTTTGTAGGTATATAAAAAGATAAAAAATTATTAAGTTTATTTAGCTTATCAGTAAGCCGGACTATAGACTTGTCTAGATCTTTAGTATCAATCTCTTTAAATAGAAGAGTGATTTCTTCATTTCTCCATTCCTCATCTAAAAAGAAGCTGGGGTAACTAGTGGTATGACTTGATGAATTTGGAAGGAGATAACCAATATCCATTTGGACGGGATCACTAGCACCCTGAGGACTGCTTAGGCCCTGGAGGTATTTCCCGTTAAAATTACTAAGCTCTTTATGCATTTTTAAAATTTTCTTTAGCTTGTTCTTTGTCTTTTATTCTTATTTGATTGGCAATTTCTGGTGATATTTGATTAATAAATGCCTTAATAGTTTGATTGGACAGTGAGGGCATGTCATTACTTATTACCCAATCTGAGTTATCTGGAATTAAAGTTTTATTCTTATATTTTAAGTTGGTAGTAGCTGATCTTATTGTTACTGAGTTAGGCGTGTAGATAATTACATCTCTCCATATCCTTTGATTTTCTGACAGGAAGTCTTTTGATGAATTTGGCATAACGATAATATCATTAGCTCCCTTATGTTGAATTGAATCCTTGAAAGCAAAATAAACATGGGGTAAATTAAATTGAAATCTTTCGTGAGGAAGGCTAAAAGTACTTAAACAATTTTTTAATTCATCTTTGGAAAGTTGTTCAGAGATGATCATTTCAGATTCTGGATACCAGGAATCTCTTTTGTCATTAAATTTATAAGCAAACTGATTTAATTTATTTGCTTTCATAATTAAATCTTCAAATGATGGTCTTCCAACCCACCAAGCATCTCTGAGATTTAGCTTATCTTTCTTTTTTGAGGAAAGATTATTCTTAAGGATGCCTAAATCTTCATTAATAAGCTCTAAAAATTCTTTAGCCTCATCAGACTTAGTATTTTTAATTTGGTCATGCCATTTTAATAGAGTCTCTTGACTCGGTTGTTCGTAATACCATCTTCTTGTATACGTTGTTCCGTCAAGATTTAAACCTCTAGCGGAAATGTTCTGGCATTGAAAGTTGTGAGTTCCAAGAACCCCTATTGGATTAACAACCACTGGTATATTTGACCAATGTAAAGACTTTGCAGCAAGAAATCTTTTATCTCCGTCAATTATTCTATATTTGGGCTTATTGACTGTAGATCCTTTTTGAGGGTCAACTTCTTTGAAGACGTGAATAGGTAAATGGAGGCCATCAATACTCATACTAGCTTCCATGCTTTCTAATGAAATTTTTTCATTAATGAAATTTGAAGGCACTATCTGATCAATATTTATTACAGCGTCATATGGTGTTGAATTTTGGCTCACCATGTAAGGATCTATATTAGCTGATTGTGCCAACAAATCTGGAAGTACATTAACAGTAGTTGTTATGGAGGCTTCTTTTGATTGAGTTTGTTGAACAGTGAAGCTATCTTTATACCTCATGGTTAAAAAAGGTAATTCCCGAATATCATCATCTGCAAATTTCGATAACGATTCCTCAGATCTAATTACAGATATTGCACGCCTATATAGGTCATTTCCATAGAAATTATCATTTTTTAAAACTTTATGTTTACCTAATTCTATTCGATCTAACGAGCTAGTTATTAGCTTAAGAGGATTCAGGTTTTCAAATGTCTCTTTAACTGCATTTTTTAATGTTGTTTCATGTTCTTCTGTTGAAGCTTCTAAATTTTCTAGTCTGGTATAGATTTCATCAGATTTCTTATAATCTAATTTTCTTGAAGATAGCGCCAGTGTCTCGTTCAGTTTTTCAACACTACCATCCATACTTTCATTAGAAATAGCCATGATCCAAAGCTCTTTATAGGACTGGCCTGAACTTATCAGCTCATCTATATTACTTTGAGTGGGTTTTTTTGTATATTGAACAAAACTAGCCTCAAATAGAACTAAAGCCTCCTTCAGGGCTATTTGTGTATTTTTGGTATCTTCAGACATTTCTAATCCTTTTTTAGTTAATGAACACTGTTTACGATGTTAGCATCTGTTTCTTTCTTATGACTTGTATATTCTTCTAGTATGGAATCTAATAATTCCATCAATTGACCTCTTGCTTCTACCCTCATTTGGGCAGTCATATTTTCAGGTCCATCTAAGCCTTCTCTTTTATCATTAGAATCTTTGATAGCAAGAATATGACTTAAATACACAATAGCCGAAGCTAATACGTGAGGTGGATAATGGGATATAGTCATAACATCATTTGCTATCGATTCGTCTGCTCTTTCACTTAATATGATTTCTTGATCTGCCTTCTTTAATGTATGCATGTTGTTTCTACCTCTTCAGTGTTATTAATACTTGAGGCATTTGCACCATAAAAGTAAACTACCTTTAGGTTGCTATCTTGATCGAAGCAAACCTCAACAAGTTCATAACCATCATCATAACTAGGCTCAACCATCTCTAGTCTTCCCAATCTATATCTAATTTCTGCTGTTAACATATTTATTCCTTTAAATATAAGCTTTATTGCTTATAACTTCTATGTTGGGACAATTCTAAGAAAAACAAGTAATTTTTAAGAATTTGTCACTTTTTATCAATTATATGAGTCTAATATAGCATTAATATTTAATAAATCAATATATTTTAGAGAATTTGTCACTTTTATATGGTTATGAGTATTTATTAGTCTTATTTTTGATAAAGCGTATATTAATAAAATTAGTACAGCGAAATCCCCTAGGAATTTAGTGACCACTATTGATATAGGATATTATGATTTAATGAGTGGCTAAAGTTATTAGATTAGAGTAATAGTCTTAGTTTCAACCCCATAAGGTCTCATTATTGATAAAACTCTAATATTTTTAATAGAATCGTGTACAACCTTATTAATACTAATTTGTTCATAACAAATGATTTGTATTTGATAATTGGATTCATTAATAACAACTTTCTTATCGCCTTTAAATGAGGTTTGATCATTTGGACCCTGCTGAACATAGGTTAAATTATATTCAGCGGTTTTATCGTCTATTGAAACTCCTCTTTTGGATTGCCCTCCATTTTGACCAGGATGTTTGATAAAAACTATGTCGCATTTCTCTGAGGTATCATTTTTCATACGATCAATCATTAACTTTAAATTCTCGTCATTATCAGATATGAAATCTAACAATGGAGAAATAAGGCTGGTTAATACATCACTCATGCTCTGATTTTCTGCAACTTTGTAAACATTGATATATTTCTGATTTCCAGTGTAGTCCACAAACAAGTCTTTATAAGCGTCATTTGAAATTTTTAACATGTCATGGCTTGTTTCTAAGTTGTTAATATATTTATTAATAATTGAATGGAAATCATGATTTTGTTCGATGCTGGCATCTTTTATTAAGAAAGGTGAAAATCCACTAGATGCCCATGTAAAATTGTTTTTACTTTCATCTCTTTTCATTTTTAAGTTTGATGTTGGATGATGGAGTTCGTTTGGAAGTTCTAATTGAAGGGTAGTCTCCGAAAGTTTTGCTCCATCACTTATACATGCTTCAAGACCATTCCATACACTTTTCTCAAAAATATCATAAGCCTTATATGCTTCTATAGACTTTTCTTTTAAGAATATTCTAATAAGATCTTTGTACCCTACATGGTAACCAAAAAATCTACCTAACTGCTCAATGGTATCTGCAGTTATTTTATTTGCCTGGCGCGGCATCCATGTGGTAATAAGCCCGCTCACTACATAGCCTCTGCTTAAACCATGACCACCAATTACAATCCACAATCGACTGTCTTCCCAAACAATTTCTGGTATATGTTCATTGCCAATTGATTTATCTGCGTTTACAACCACAGTTCTAATCATATTATTATTTATTAATGCATTTATTCTTTTTAATAGGGTTGAGAAATCAATTTGATCATTCTCTTCTTCATAAAATAACTCATCATAAATATATTTAAATGAATTAGTGCTTATATCTACATTACCGTTTTCTTCATCTTGATCGAATTGATCTTTTAATTTTTCAAGATAACTTTTTACTATCTCACGATCTTGTCTATGAATATCAACCTTTAAGTCTCCATGAACGACCATGGAGGTATGATTTCTTTTAAGGTTTCTTCCAAAATATAGGATACTTGAAACTAAGTAAAAGCGTATTGCTTCACAAAGGCTATCGATTCTATCTTGTTCAACCTCTTCTCCATTAATATCCTCACCAATATCTATCTTCTTAATAAACTTTGTATTGTTTGATTGGCCTGTGTAGATTCTATCTAACCTAGTTCCAAAAAGCTCAACATTGCCATCATATCCAATTCCAGGATTCAGTGTGCATATAAAATCAGGATTCAAAAAATTATCTTTTTCAGCATATGCAATAGCTTGAGAAGTCGCTGTGTAACCAACGTAACTAACTATTGGGCATGAATCATACAGACTTTTAAGCTCCTTATGAGTCCTAGTTGCATCTTTGTCTTCACGACTAGCGTCTGGTGAAAAACTATCTACTTCATCATCAACAATTAAAACAGGAAGTGGTCCGCGATTATCGCCACTTAGATTATTATGATACTCAGAAAGGTATTTAGAAAGATGTTTTATAACAGCATGATTCTTTAAAAGATAAAAATAAATCACGGTCTCTTGCTGCTCAGGAAGAAAATCTAAATCTGAATCATTGTTTTCAAATAAAATTTGCTCCAGTCCTTCTGAAGAAGGTTTTATATTTTCACCCGTTTTTACATTTATAGCTCTCCAATAATTATCATTATCGTCTGTACAAAGAATCTCTTTAACTGCCAAAGCATTATCTTCTTTCAAATTAGTTGTAGTCCCTAAGAGATGGATAATGATTTTATATCCATTATCTGCAGCCAAAGAAGTAAGATAGGTAAAAGATGTTGTTTTTCCACTTTGCACTTTCCCTACAACCAGTCCTACTTTTCGAGCTCCAGTCATAGCATTTCTGGGCACACAACAAGATAGTATTTCTTTTGCCTTGTCTTCTTGATATTTCAATACCGTTTGAGACATCTCATTAATATTTGCCTGAGTGACTTTCTCGGTATTAGCTCTACCGAGCGGCTCCCAAATTGAAAATCCATTTTCTATAATCATTAAGAGCTTCCTGTTATACGGTTAATAGTCTCATTAATATACCTTTTATATGTTCCTGGAAACTCTCCTTGCTTAGACGAGGTAAAGGTCAATTTTCTTTCTGCTATAGCCATATAAGATAGCAATCTATATATCTCTGGTGAAATATCAGCATAAATATCTGCAGGAGTACCCAGTCTAAATATATTTCTTGAATGCGGATGACTTAAGTTAACTTTAATAGTTATTATCTGGGGCCATTCATGTTTTTCAGATTCAAAAGCAGTCGTAAACCAACTACTTTTAGGTAACTCGGTTTCAACTGGCTTTATTATAATTTTCCATGATTCATCCCTATTTATAATAGGGAATGTAATACTTTGATAGGTTTTGTTCTCTTTGATATCTTTATCTTTTGTATTAAGTTCTGAAATTTCAGGCATTTGTATGTGACCATGATCAGACTCTAAAACTTTTTCTGTATGCTTGCTGGCACTTTTAATCATTGGGGTGATATTTTTAGCTTCCTCAACTGCAATTCTTTTAGCTGTTACTTTCTTTCTTACTTTCAACCATTCTTGCATCTGATACCAAAAATCTTTTTCTTCACCTCTAGAATCTTTTTTAATCAAAAGTGAAAGATATTTTAAAAATGCCTCTTTTGATTCTGTAGCATTTTCTTCATCAGGAGTGTTCCAAAGAATTTTTGTTTTATGGTTATCAACTTGGAAATTTGTGAACTCTAATGTGCCAAACAATCTTGCATATTGAAAAGATTTTGCGTGTTCAAATATATTATATTTAGATTCTGATCCTGGCTTCCATGATCTGACGCCCCCCTCTATAACCCTTCCTCTTCTTATGAGAGAAAATCCAGCATTTATGGCTGAAGGAGTTTTCAATAAAGCTACATATCCTTTTATTTTACGATTGCTTCCATCTTTATATTCATAATTGACTTCCTCTACCCAATCTTCTTTCTCTTTATTTTCCCAATCTGGATCATTACGATCTCTTGCTGACTGCATATTCAAAATTTCTGGTTCATTCCAAGTAACTCTCTGCCCATCAATGACAAGCACCATTTGATTATTAGTAAGCCAATTTCTAAACATTGATGATAAATGGGATCTAATATTTTTAAGATCTTTGTTTGAAGGAAAGTGTGATGACGCAAAAAGAGTGATTTCGGTATAATGAATCGACTCTTTTACTGCTTTCGATTTGAATCTTATTTTAGTTCCATTCTTTTCAATAGCATTAAGATCAAATACTATTGTTTTTTCATATTTCTCATTAATAGGTTTGGTTTTTACAATCCACTTATCACCAAACCAGAAAGAACTTACCTTCATTCCAGCTCCAAATTCATTTAATGATGTTGCGTCCTTTGGCACATGTCCTGTTTTAAAAGCTCTATCAAAATCTTCCTCTCCAATGCCACAGGCATTATCAAAAATTGTGATAGATTTTTTTGAATGATCTAAAGAAATGTCAATCTCTAGTTTAAAATTATCTGGTAAATTAGATTTATTTTTTAGCCAACTTGCAATTGCATTGTCAACTAATTCACCCAAGCTTGACTCAAAGGATAAAGGAAGGGATTTGAAGTATCTAAATACCCCCGCTCCAGCTTCAATATCGATTACATCTTTGCTCATGGATTCTCTCATTTGGTCCAAATAAAATTAATACAAATTTTAATATATAAAATTTTTAGCGCAACATCAATAAAGCTTAATAAATATGGAGTAAAAATTCTGGATGCTAAATCTTTGATAGCCTTATATGATGCTATCGAGCTATTCTGCTTTTACTTTTTAAGATAGCTAACTCCATATTGGAAAGAGCTCTTTCATCTTTAACATCCTCCTTTTTTGAAAGTGCTTTTGATTTTTTTTTAGATTTTTTATTCTTACTTAAGAAATTGTTTATTTCATCAAGATAGTGCTTTGGGCAAGATATTTTCTCTGAAATGATTTCACTTGCCTCCGCCTTGGAAAGTTTTTGACCCAAACTTTCATGATAATAAAAAATTGCTCCATTAAATAACTTTGCCAACGAGTCTAGATTGTGCTCCGGATAAAGAAGGATATTTTCATCGGCATATTGATGTGCAATTGTCCAACTTTGTTTAAAAGTTATGTCTCCTTTTAGTTCATATGTTTTCTTTTTTGCCATTTTATTAATATTAACAAAATTTATAAGTCTAAATTTTTTATTACTCCTTCATCCATAAATGATAGCTCAATATTGTCTAATCTTTTCATGTCTTTTTTTACCTGCCGTGCAATTAAAGTCGCAAATTTTACAGGCACTGCATTACCTATCATTTTATAACCATGATCGAGACTGTTATATTTAAATTCAAAATTAGGCCCAAAACCCTGAATCGCTGCACATTCTCTGATTGTAAGGCGTCTATATAGCTTTTTATTACCTTTTTTAAACTCCATAACGTTTATGATTCTTTTTCCTTTGTCATCGAACACAGGCTCCATTTTTGGTGCTTGAGGGTGCTGAGGAACGTGCCTTCCTGTTGCCGGAATGGTAAATGAGGGTTCATCCCAACCTCTCACCCTGTTTCTAGACATATAATGAAAAGAGTTCTTTTTTTCAGGAGTAACCATGAATTCATGATTGAGCTCTTTTAAGTCTGGGTTTGGAGTAGTTCTTCCAATTGCCGGAACTGCATTGTCTTTAAGATATCCAATTGCATCAGATAGATTAATTTTTTCTCCATTATAGTCAGGAAGCTCAAAAAAAGTTTCATATCCCGATGCATATCCTACAATTACTAACCTCTTTCTTGTTTGAGCCACGCCATAATCATAGGTGTTGTATACCTTGTAAGAAATGTTGTAACCAATACCTCTTAGACTTTCTAAAATAAATTGAAATGACTCTTCATGTCTTTTGTATTTAATTCCAGGTACATTTTCAGCTAGAAAGAACTTAGGCTTTTTACTTTTAACTATTCTAATATAGTCTTCAACAAATAATTGACCTCGTGAATCGTTACCCCCTCTATGACTTCCGGCAGCACTCCAGCTTTGACATGGAGGCCCTCCAATAATCCCGACACAACTAGGCACATCCTTAACTGGAATATCTGAAATACTCCTCTCATCAAGTTCTATTTTTGGAAAATTAAGCTTAAAAGTAGGTGTAATTTTTTTATCGTATTCATTAGCCCATAATGTTTGAAAGCCAGCTTTATGGAATCCAAGATCCAAGCCTCCACATCCAGAGAATAGACTAACTATTTTCATTTCTTTTAAAAGTCATAATTATCATTATTATCTCTATTTAAGGCGTCTTTTAAGGCTTTGATACTTCCTATATTTGCACTTTGCAAAATTTCAATTAGATCAATTGCAGAAATAAAGATAATTGGATGATTATCTTCTTGAACTTCTTTTAACGCTTGCTGATTAACATGCGAAGTAGTTACCATAACTCCAAATTGTCTATCTCTAATTCTAGAAATTAACCTTGCAACATCAGCAACGCCAACTGAGCCACTCGTATACCTTTTAGATTGGACATAAAATTGAACATTTTTGGTCTTAGGTTGAATTCCTATTCTATACGTTCCCAGGCCATCAATGCCGCCATCCTTGGAACCTCTTGTATTTTCTATATTGACAACATTCTTATCCCAGTATTTGCTAAGAGTATAGTTTACAAATTTTTCAAAATAATAATCTCCTTTATGTATTGATGAAAAATGATTATTTAATTCGGTCAAAATTTTAAATTCAATAGATTTGCCTTTGGGAAGTTGTTGTGATTTTGTTAAAACCTCAGTGTTGATTCTTGATGTTAGCGGTCTAATCTTTCCTGTTTTAATCCAGTGCACCCATGATGCTGGTGCGTGAGGGCTTGAATAACTTTTTCCACATATAATATCTCTCAGCCATTCTTTTTTTATCTTACTTTCATTAAGAATGGTGAGTGAGATTTTATAGTTTTGAAATCTACTGCCATTTTTTGAATTCCATATTGATACAAGATCCTCTTTAGATTTTTTAAATGATCCTGGTACTAGTAAACCTATAAACTTTATAGAGTTTCCATTGGGAATAGTCTGCTTCTTAACCATAAAAATAGGTGGTATTTTCTCTCTAGCATTCTCTATTGCTTCAAAAATAGCTTTTATTTTTTTGTTGCCTCTTCTGCTATCTATATCACTACCCGGAGTTCTATTGTCTCCAAAATATGTAACGGTTCCAGTCTCTAAATCTATTGAATCTGGCCAGTCTACCTCCTCACCAGTTGAGTAAAGAACAATAATTTTAGGTAGCTCATTATCGCCCTTAAGAGACCTTATTCCTCCAGCATTCCCGACTTTAAATAATTTAGAAATGACATCATCTCCTCTATTGCCTTTTGTACCTCCAACATATATCTCATCGACAACAAGGTCATTGAATTTGTTATTTGTTATTGTTTCAAAATTAACAGTCATGAATTTAGTATCAAAAATTTCTTAAGTAGTTTGTATATATTTTTTCTTGTTTGTCTAAATGAACTTTCCAACTCTTTCATATTTAAGCTGCTATTGTCTGGATCTGTATTAATCCAATGAAGCATTTCTGCATTGCTATTTATAACAGGGCAAATCTCTTCTGCGCAAAGAGTTATTACATAATCTAAATTATTCATAAAATCTTCTTCTATATCATCAATTGATTTACTCCTATGACTAGAGATATCTATACCAATTTCATTCATTGTTGAAACTGCGTTTGGATGAACTAAACCTGAAGGGGATGATCCTGCGCTTCTAATATAGCTATCAGCTCCAAACATGCTTCTTGCAAGACCTTCTGCTATTTGACTTCTTGCTGAGTTAGCAACGCATAAAAAGAGAATATTCATAAATTAAAATTGAGCATTAGTTTAATTAAGAGTATCTTATAAGTAATAGGAGTAATCAATATTGTGAAGCAACAATTTACTATTAAATCGATGCTCAGAGGTCTGAATGACAAGCTAGGCGAGGAAGACTATCTCGAACCTCTTGGAATTCTTATTCATTCATTAAACAAAAATAATAGATTTAATACATTTGGAAAAATTGCTTTTAATCACCAATTAAAAAGTAGATTAAAAGTAAGACGAGACTTATATCAACTGCATTTAAATAACAAATTTTCTGAGCCCTCTGACCCCGTCTTTGTAATTGGCCTTCCAAGATCAGGAACTACTTTTCTATTCAACCTTCTATCTCTTGACGAGGCCCACAGATCGCCTCTTTACTGGGAGATTATGAGCCCTCTTCCTATAACTAAAGATGCAAAAGAAAAAGATAGAAGAGAAAGAAAAGT
>Ga0114995_10002157_pt1 | contig 13639 bp, 10 predicted proteins | sample ArcticOcean_MG_C_11_FD_87038 | JGI IMG/M metagenome (GOLD analysis project Ga0114995, IMG submission 87038) | Marine microbial communities from western Arctic Ocean - ArcticOcean_MG_CB2_154 | ecosystem: Environmental > Aquatic > Marine > Oceanic | place: Arctic Ocean: Canada Basin | collected... | reverse complement strand
TGGGTATTTCATAACAGCAACAATTTTTGTATTCGAGCGAGCATTATACGTTGAGATTCACTAACTTATTGACTTTTTAATTAAGGCGAATTTAATCGCTGTACTATCTCTTATAGTTATATAAATTAGTTTATATATTAATAGTTTATATTATTGTTATTGTTATTAAGGGGCAGTGGTTTTGTTAGTAACTTTTTTTTTATGTTTTATTTCAATTACTTACATCGTTTTATAGGCTGTAAAAGTAGCTTAGTAACTCAGTTGTTCAAACTAGAACAAACTGTTTCAACGCGGTATTAAATTAAGCCCTTATGTTTTGGCGAGCCTTAACAGCAAAATTTTGTTGATGAAACTTTTTTTCGCACACAGGGTATTCACAGTATGTTGTATTTCGATAAAAGCGCTCGGTAAATCGTTTGTTTTCTGTTGATAAGCGTGTATTGTTTTTTAAAGGGCACTTATGGGTAAAAATTGGGGTGTTTTGAAGGATTTAGTGAATAAACCGTTGAAGTAGGGCGTTTATTTCTTTAGAATCACGCACCCTGTTAGGGTAACACACACAAATTTGGACTATTTACCATGAAAAGAACATTTCAACCTAGTAATCTGAAGCGAAAGCGCACCCATGGTTTTAGAGCTCGTATGGCTACAGCAGGCGGCAGAGCGGTACTGAACCGCCGTCGAGCGAAAGGCCGCAAGCGTCTTTCAGCATAAGGTATGGGCTGAGTGCCCAATTTTAAGTTCGGTAAAGACCAGCGTTTACTCAAGGCCTCTGAGTTCAAAGAGGTCTTCGACCTAAATACCTGTAAGATTTCCCATCCGAAATGGCTGTTGCTTGCAAAGTTTAATGAAGACTGTTCGTCTCGTTTAGGGCTTGTTATCGGCAAGAAAAATATTCCTACTGCCGTTGGCCGTAATTTGGTCAAACGCCTAGTCCGAGAAAGTTTTCGTAAAACAGATTTCCCGCACTCCATAGATGTCATATTTTTAGCCCGCAAAGGTGCCGATAAGCTTAACTCTAAGGACATGGCCTTGTTGTTACAGGAATCTTGGTGCAGACTGCTGCAGCGTTGCGAAGCTTCAAAGGCAAAAAATGCGTAAAGTAGTCATAAAAATGATTCGTGGATATCAGCTGGTAATTAGCCCGTTGCTGGGAAGTAATTGCCGCTTTCAGCCTACGTGCTCTTGTTACGCGCATGAAGCGATTGATCGGTTTGGTGTTTTCAAAGGGACCTATCTTTCAATCATTAGGATACTTAAGTGTCATCCATTTCATCCCGGTGGTTATGATCCTCTTATCGATAATAGCGACATTCAAAAACCTCCTCATCAAAAACCAACAGAGTTATAGTGAATATGGATTGGCAAAGAACAATATTAATCGCCGGCATGGGCCTCGTTGCATGGATGTTAGTTATCCAATGGAATCAATTTCAGGATCAAGATTTGGTAGTACAGCCAAGCTATAGTGAGACGCAGTCTAACTATGGATCGGAACTGGAGTCTGTTGCAGGGATTACTAGTCCTCAAAATAGCGAAGAGCTCCCCCAGCTAGAATCGATGCCTCAGTCCAGTGCAAGTTTAGATTTAGCCCAACCTTCTTCAAATAGGAATCTTATTACTGCGAAGAATGATGTTATTGAAATTGTGATCGATCCCTTAGGTGGAGATATCGTTAGCGGCCTTCTACTTAAGCACTTCGATAAGAAGCCCGAGGATGGGGGACAACCGTTTCCAATTCTGCAAAATAGCAGAGACAATATTTATATTGCTAGAAGCGGTCTTATTGGTCCTAGTGGGACCGACACTGCAGAAGGGAGGCCCAAATTCTCTTTTGCGAACAGTAATTATATTTTAAGCGATGCTGAAGATACCCTTAACATAGACTTGGTACTCAATGACGGCGGTGTAAGGATCGTAAAACGCTTTACTCTTAATCGCAGTAGCTATGATATCGGTGTTCAGTACATTATTAACAATGGCTCAAGTGCTGATTGGAATGGAACCTTTTATGGTCAGATAAAAAGAGACTCTAAGCCGCCTGTCACAGATATTTCAGGGTTCAGTATGCAACCATTTCTTGGTGCCGCTATTCGTCAACCTGAGAAGAATTACGCTAAATTTGATTTTAGTGACATTGAGGACGAATCTATTAAGACCTCGATTGAAGGTGGTTGGGTTGCCATGGTTCAACATTATTTTGTCAGCGCATGGGTACCACCGGCTGACCAGCTAAACAATTTCACCTTACGTAAACTATCCAAACAAGATATGTATTTAATGAGCTTTACTGGCGCGCCTATTAGCGTGCCGGTTGGTCAGGCAGCTGATTATAAGGCAAGTTTTTACATGGGCCCTAAGGACCAGGAAGCCCTTATTGAGATGGCTGAGTACTTGGACAGAACGTTAGATTATGGGTTTTTATGGATTTTAGCTGAACCTATCTTTAAAGCGATGAAAATAATCCACAGTGTTATTGGTAACTGGGGTTGGACGATTATATTATTAACCTTGGCCATTAAGTTAATTCTCTATCCGTTGTCAGCAGCAAGCTTAAAGTCTATGGCAAAGATGAGAAATCTCCAGCCACAAATGGTTCGGTTAAAAGAGCTTTATGGTGACGATCGGCAAAAGATGTCCCAAGAAACAATGAGCCTTTACAAGAAAGAGAAGGTTAATCCAGCGGGCGGTTGCTTCCCGATGCTGTTGCAAATGCCGGTTTTTATCTCACTGTACTGGGTGTTAATGGAGTCCGTAGAGATAAGACATGCTCCTTGGATATTCTGGATTCAAGATCTTTCAGCAAAAGATCCGTACTTTGTGCTGCCACTTATTATGGGTGCAAGTATGTTTCTTATGCAGAAGTTGCAGCCGGCCCCAACTGATCCGATGCAAGCCAAAATCATGCAAATTATGCCCATTGCATTCACCTTTTTGTTTATGACATTTCCTTCGGGCTTGGTTCTTTACTGGACGGTGAATAATCTCTTATCAATGGCGCAACAGTGGTTTGTGAACCGCCAGTTGGTTAACAAAAAAAATTAGATTAAGGCCCCAGCAGGGGCCTTTTTTTCTGGCATACTGAAATCTATGTTACAAAACGACAAAGACACCATTGTTGCTATAGCTACAGCCACTGGCCGCGGTGGTGTTGGTGTAGTGCGCCTTTCTGGCGAAAATCTCAGCGCTTATATTGAAGGCATTATCGGGCGGAAAGTTAGTCCACGCCAGGCAAGCTACTGTCGATTTTTAGATTCTGCGGGATCAACTATTGATGAGGGCGTCGCGCTGTATTTCCCCGCTCCGAACTCATTTACAGGAGAGTCGGTTTTAGAGCTTCAGGGTCATGGTGGGATGGTTATTCTAGATTCTTTGGTACAGCGATGTGTGTCTCTTGGCGCCAGAGTCGCTAGGCCGGGAGAGTTTAGTGAGAGAGCTTTTTGTAATGACAAAATGGACTTAGCGCAGGCTGAGGCGATAGCGGATCTAATTGATGCATCTTCGGTAGAGGCGGCTAAATCGGCGGTCAGATCGATGCAGGGTGAGTTTTCTAAGCTTATTAATCAGCTGGTAGAGGAAATGATCCAAATTCGCATCTATGTTGAAGCGGCCATTGATTTTCCAGAGGAGGAAATCGACTTTTTACAAGATGAAAAGCTTTTTTCAAATTTAGATAAACTCTCATCAGATATATCGCGCGTGCTAGAAAAAGCACAACAGGGTTCATTGCTAAAAGATGGGCTAACGTTGGTGCTAGCAGGAAGACCGAATGCAGGTAAGTCTAGCTTATTAAATTCTCTTGCCGGGAATGATACAGCTATTGTGACCTCGGTGGCTGGTACGACCAGGGATGTTTTGCGTGAAAAGATCGTCCTCAATGGGTTACCGCTCAATATTGTAGATACAGCAGGGTTGCGCGATACCGATAATGAAATAGAAGCGGAGGGTGTGCGAAGAGCCTGGCGTGAGATCGAGGCCGCAGACCAAATTCTGTTTATTGTTGATTCCACGCAAGACAGCGTTCCAGAATTAGAGTCTGTTTGGCCCGAATTCTTTGATCGGTATCCAAACTCAAACCAACAATTGACATTGGTATTGAACAAGATTGATCTATCAGGGCTCGCTCCTGGAGCTGTGCCGGGCGCTCAAAAAACCTTCGCCATATCAGTGAAGGAGCAAACAGGATTCGATACACTTGTTGATCATTTGCAGAAGAGTGCCGGCTTTCTTGGACATTCGGAGGGGCTTTTCTCGGCACGGAGGCGGCATCTAGTTTCTTTAGAGAACGCACTTAATCTCATCACTATTGGTATTGCCCAGCTGCGCGATGCTGGGGCGGGTGAATTACTCGCTGAAGACCTGCGCCAAGCACAAAAGGAGCTTTCCGAAATCACTGGCCTGTTCACTTCAGATGATCTGTTAGGCAGGATTTTTTCTTCCTTTTGCATTGGAAAGTGACCGGAAATAGCAATAAGGTCACCCTATTAAATATAAATTTTTTGCTAAATCAATAACCATCCAAATATCTCCCTTAAACACTGTTTTCTAACTGTATATATACAGGTTATACACAAAAATCGGCTATTTAATGATCAGTAATTGAGTTTTATTTGTGGGTAAAATAAAACTTGTTATTTTTTAAACCATTGATTTAACTGGTTTAAATTAAAATTCAGTATTAAACCCCCTTGTTTTTTTTGTGGATAGTCTAGATTTTCTTGTATACACTGCATTAACAATAAATTTTTTTAGTAATGCGTTACTAAAAAAGATGTATGTGACTTTCTTTGGGGGCAGTTTGAAGGATAAATTCAAAATTTTTGGTGCCGTTAGCGCTCAATTTGAAACCTGTCTGCTCTTCGTGCAGAACGGGCAACTATAGTGGTGGATCGAAATGCAGATTGATCTCGCTTCCACTGTTTGGCCGCAGTGCCAAGCTCAGTTGCGTGGTGAGCTTCCCGAACAGCAGTTTAATACCTGGATTCGACCGCTGGTTGCGCAGGCAGGGTTGGATGGCGACCGAGTGCAGTTGTTGGCGCCGAACCGGTTCATTGAAGAGTGGGTGAAAAACAAATTTTCTGCGCGGATTCAAGAGTTGATGGATCGGTTGTGTGGGCGCAAGGTTAGCGTAGAGGTGATCGTTGCCGTGAGTCAGTATGATGGCGATCATGGGTTAGCTTTGATCAGCAGCAATACCGAACAGGACAGCGGCTCCGGTTGGAGCGCTGTTGCGCAAGACCAGGAAAAACCGCAGGCTCCAGCCATTATTACTTCGGCAGCAGAAAGTAGCTTAAAAACCAATTTAAATCGCAATTTCACTTTTGGTAGTTTTGTTGAGGGAAAATCCAACCAATTGGCCTTTGCGGCAGCTCGTCAGGTTGCCGAGAATCCGGGTGGTTCATATAATCCACTGTTTATTTACGGCGGTGTCGGGTTAGGTAAAACCCACCTAATGCACGCGGTCGGCCACGCAATGCGCGAAAAAAACCCCGAGGCAAAAATTGTTTACCTGCACTCTGAGCGGTTTGTTGCGGATATGGTTAAGGCGCTGCAGTTAAAAGCTATTGATGAGTTTAAGAGATTCTATCGTTCAGTAGACGCACTCCTGATTGATGATATTCAATTTTTCGCTGGTAAAGAGCGTTCGCAGGAAGAGTTTTTCCATACCTACAATGCGCTGCTTGAGGGCGGCCAGCAAATGATTTTGACGTGCGACCGTTACCCGAAGGAAATTGATGGTGTGGAAGAAAGGTTGAAGTCAAGATTTGGATGGGGTTTAACGGTTGCAGTTGAACCGCCAGAGTTAGAGACTAGGGCTGCTATTTTGATGAATAAGGCTGAGCAAGCTGGAATGGATCTGTCGAAAGATGCGGCGTTTTTTATTGCTCAACGGATACGCTCTAACGTGAGAGAATTAGAGGGTGCCCTTAAGCGAGTTATGGCGCACGCTCAGTTTACTGGGCGCGTTATTGATATTGATTTAATTAGGGAATCCCTTAAAGATCTGTTGGCACTTCAAGACAAGCTAGTTACCATAGATAACATTCAGAGAGTTGTTGCTGACTATTATAAGCTTAAGATGTCTGATATGTTGTCCAAGCGCAGAAGTCGTTCTGTTGCGCGGCCTCGGCAGTTAGCTATGTCTATCGCTAAGGAGCTTACCAGCCATAGTCTTCCAGAGATTGGGGAGTCATTTGGCGGTAGAGATCACACTACGGTGCTCCATGCTTGCCGGAAGGTAAAGGAGCTAGAGGGTATGGACCGCGAAGTGCAGAGAGATCTAAAGAATCTGTATCGGGCCCTGTCCACTTGAATTTATTGGTTGATGGTTTTTGAGAGTAGAGTTGGAGATAATGAATTATTATGAAATTTAGCTTATCGCGCGAAGCGCTTTTAAAGCCCTTACAGTTGGTGGTTGGTGTTGTTGAAAGGCGCCAAACATTACCAATATTGTCTAATGTGTTATTGAGTCTGGAGCAGTCCAGACTATCAATGACCGGAACTGATCTTGAGGTTGAGATAGTTGGCGTTACTGACATTGATGCGACAGGTGAAGATGGAGACGTAACTGTTTCGGCACGTAAGTTAGTTGATATTTGTCGGTCTCTCCCTGATGGGGCGATGGTTGATTTTTCAAGTAGCGACGGCAAGGCAACAATCAAAAGTGGGAGGAGCAAATTTACGCTCTCGACGTTGCCTGCTAATGAGTTTCCTTCGGTAGATGAAGGCGAAAAAAGCGTGGAGTTCATGGTTGCTGGTTCAGTTCTTAAGGGGTTGATCGAGGCCACTTCCTTTGCCATGGCACAGCAGGATGTAAGGTACTACCTTAATGGTATGCTTTGGGAGCTCAATGAAAACAAGCTTAGAGCCGTAGCGACAGATGGCCATCGTATGGCGTTGTGTGATGGTATATGCGACGTGTCAGTGGTTGAGCCTATTACTTCGATTATTCCGCGGAAGGGTATTATTGAGCTGTCACGCTTACTTGACGAAAATGAGGTCAAGGTGGCTATGGGTTCTAACCATATTCGCGTAACAGGAGGCGACTATTGCTTTACCTCTAAGTTGGTAGATGGCGCCTATCCTGATTATGACCGCGTTCTACCGAAAGGCGGCGATAAAATCGTTGTTGGGGATCGGGCAGAACTCAAGCAGGCATTCGGGCGAGCAGCGATTCTATCCAATGAAAAATATCGTGGAGTAAGGATTCTCTTGTCCGAGGGGTCTATAAAGATGGTAGCCAATAACCCAGAGCAGGAAGAGGCTGAGGAAGAGGTTTCTGTTAATTATTCTGGAGAAGATTTGGAGATCGGTTTTAACGTCAGTTATCTATTAGATGTATTATCTGTTATCACCGGCGCCGAAGTGCGCATCACCCTCTCTAATTCAAACAGTAGTGCTTTGGTCGAAGACGCTGCAGACGGTTCAGCGGTTTACGTCGTTATGCCCATGCGTCTTTAATGATCTGCCGGGTAAGGCCGGACACAGAGTCTGGTTTTATTCGGCAAGGTACTTATGCATATTACTCATCTTGAAATACATCAAGTACGAAACCTCCGAAGTCTGACGTTGGATTGTCATAGCATGGCAAATATCGTTCATGGCGTTAACGGTAGTGGAAAGACCAGTTTACTTGAGGCCATACATTTGTTGGGGCGGGGTCGCTCTTTCCGTCATAGAGACCTGCGATTGGTGGTTAGCCATGAGGCTGACGAGTTGGTTGTATCTGCTAAAGTGAACAAAACTGATCCTCTTAAAACACACCAGTTAGGCGTAAGACGCTCTTCTAGCGGTCAATTTGCAGCGCGCCTCGATGGGAAAACCATCCAGACAGCAGCTCAGCTAGCAACAGTTTTACCTCTACAACTGATAGATGCGCAAAGCTTTAATTTATTGGAGGGCGGGCCTCTTCAGCGGCGGCAGTTTTTGGATTGGGGAGTGTTCCACGTGGAACAGTCCTACTCTCAGTTGTGGGGTCGGTTTCAAAAGACACTAAAACAGCGGAATCAACTGCTACGTCATGGTAGAATAGATGCCGATTCGTTGCGTGCGTGGACAACCGAGCTCGTTCCGCTGGGGGAGCAGATTTCCACTTACCGCAAGCGCTATATTGAAGGGCTTATCCCACATATAGAGGCCGTGGCGAGGGAATTTGATGGGCTGGGCTCTCTGGATATTGAGTATTACCAAGGCTGGAGTGACGAAGTCTCTCTATCTGAGGCGATGGCACTCGACAACAAGCGTGACCTCGCTGTCGGTACCACTAGCCATGGTGCCCATAAGGCAGATATGCGGGTCAAAGTGGATGGGGCGCCCGCCGCGGATGTGCTGTCGCGGGGGCAAACTAAGTTACTCGTATATGCGCTAAAATTGGCGCAAGCAACATACTTTCGAGATCAGGCAGGGGAGTCTTGTGTGTTTTTACTTGATGATTTGCCTGCTGAGCTCGATTATCATCATCGCCAGCAGGTTGTGTCATGCTTATATGGTTTGAATTGTCAGTTCTTTGTAACTGGGGTAGATAAGAAAGATTTTGATGTTTTAGTGAAAGATAATGCGCACCAGATGTTCCACATGGAACATGGGGCGCTTACTGTCGGTTGAATAACAGGAAGCTATAGAGTTATGTCTGAAGAAACTAATTACGATTCGTCTAGTATTAAGGTTCTTAAAGGGCTAGATGCTGTTCGCAAGCGCCCAGGGATGTACATCGGTGATACAGACGATGGCACCGGTCTGCACCATATGGTCTTTGAGGTTGTGGATAACTCCATTGATGAAGCGTTGGCGGGGCACTGCTCGGAAATTCGGATCGTGATTCATCCGAACGAGTCTATTTCGGTTTCAGATAATGGTCGTGGCATTCCGACAGAAATGCATGATGAGGGCGTATCTGCTGCAGAGGTTATCATGACCGTGCTGCATGCAGGCGGTAAGTTCGACGATAATAGCTACAAGGTGTCCGGCGGACTCCATGGAGTGGGGGTATCTGTAGTAAATGCCTTATCTAAGAAGATGCGCCTAACGATTCGTCGCAACGGCAAAGTCCACGAGCAAACCTACTCTCACGGCGTTCCCGACGCACCACTGGGCGTTATTGGCGATACTGACGACTCGGGAACAGAAGTATATTTCGAGCCTTCTGAGGGAACCTTTACGAATATTCAATTTCATTTTGAGCAGCTGGCTAAACGATTGCGAGAGCTCTCATTCTTGAATTCAGGCGTGCGTATTGTTCTTCATGACGAGCGTTCAGGTAAAGAAGAAGTTTACGCCTATGAAGGTGGCTTAAAGGCCTTTGTTGAGTATTTGAACACTAACAAAAGCACCGTTAACAAAATTATGCACTTCAACACCGACCGTGAAGATGGTACAAGTGTCGAAGTGGCGCTGCAGTGGAATGATGGTTTCCAGGAAAATATTCTCTGTTATACCAATAATATCCCCCAGCGGGATGGCGGAACCCACTTAGCAGGCTTTAGGTCAGCCCTGACTCGCGGGCTTAATTCGTATATCGAAAAAGAAGGGATTAATGGCAAACAGAAAGTTGCGACTACCGGCGATGACGCCCGAGAAGGATTGACCGGCATTGTTTCTGTGAAGGTTCCAGATCCTAAGTTTTCATCCCAGACCAAAGACAAGCTGGTCAGCTCTGAGGTGAAAACAGCAGTAGAGCAAGAAATGGGCGACAAATTTAGCGATTACCTGATGGAATTTCCTCAGGAAGCGCGAGCTATCGTCAACAAGATGATTGATGCAGCACGTGCGCGTGAGGCGGCTCGAAAGGCGCGCGAGATGACACGTCGTAAAGGAGCGCTAGACATTGCCGGCTTGCCTGGGAAATTGGCTGACTGCCAAGAGAAAGACCCTGCTCTTTCAGAACTCTACTTGGTGGAGGGCGATTCTGCTGGCGGTTCAGCTAAGCAGGGTCGCGCCCGAAAGACTCAGGCGATTTTGCCTTTGAAAGGGAAGATCCTTAATGTTGAGAGAGCTCGTTTTGACCAAATGCTATCAAATGCCGAGATAGGAACGCTTATTACAGCACTTGGCTGTGGTATCGGTACTGAAGAGTTTAATTTAGAAAAGCTTCGCTACCACACTATTGTCATTATGACGGATGCTGATGTCGACGGGTCTCATATTCGTACATTGATATTAACGTTCTTTTTTAGGCAGATGCGTGAGCTTGTTGAGAATGGGCATATTTTCATTGCTCAGCCACCGCTTTATAAAGTAAGCAAAGGTAAGTCTGAGCAGTATGTAAAAGATGACGATGCCTTGCTGGTTTATCTGACTCAAAAAGCGCTAGAGAATGCTGCTTTGTATGTTAACGCTAGTGCGCCAGGTATTCAGGGCGCTGCCCTAGAAAGTTTGGTGGCAAAATTCAGGTATGTGGGGGACATTATCAACCGTATGTCACTTGTGTATCCTGTAGAGCTGCTTGAGGCATTGGTTTACATTAGCGAGTTAGATGGGAAACTTCTGCAAAATAGTAGCGATCTTGAGCCTTGGTGTGCCGAACTCCAAAAATGTCTTGAAGAAGCCGATAGTGGAACCCATCGCTATAAGGTGTCGGTCAAAGAAGATAAAGAGCGTAATCTCTTCATTCCTAATATTGAAATCACTGCTCATGGCGTACCTCATTATCATAATTTGGGGCGTGATTTCTTTGCCTCTAATGAATATGCTGCCATGGTTGAGTTGGGTAAGACGGTCCAGGGGCTGATCGAAGAGGGTGCTTATGTCAAGCGCGGCGAGCGGGAACAGCCGGTTAGCAGCTTCAAAGATGCTTTGGCGTGGTTGATGGCCGAGTCTCGAAGAGGTATCAGTACCCAGCGATATAAAGGGCTGGGGGAGATGAATCCAGAGCAGCTTTGGGATACTACAATGGATCCTGAAAACCGTCGCATGCTCGTGGTTACGATTGAAGACGCGATTGCAGCGGATCAAATGTTTACAACGTTAATGGGCGATCACGTAGAACCACGGCGGGAGTTTATTGAAACTAATGCCTTGTCGGTCGTTAATTTGGACGTTTAAAGCTGATTAGCTACTCGGATTAGATGGCCTATCTAGACCCTGTTGTTTCTAGGCTGGCTGACACCCAGGAGTGCGCTTTTTCGGCCAATTCGCGCGCGCTGTAAGCAGACGAATCAAGAGGTGTGGCAAAATGGACATCTATAGTCCCAGGATACTTTAGCCAGCTATCGGCTGGCCAATGTGCTCCGGCATTGTGCGCTAGGGGTACAACTGGCACATTAGCCAGCTTGGCTAAGGCAGCACCTCCAGTTTTAAACGACCCTAATTTTCCGCTAGGATTTCTTGTCCCTTCTGGGTAAATTACCACTTTAATACCGTTCCTGAGCCGGTCTCGCCCCTGTTTCAAGACCTGCCGCATAGCAGCCCCGGGTTTAGAACGTTTTATAGCGATAGGCCCCATGGCTGCGATCGTCCAGCCAAAAAATGGCAGCCATAAGAGTTCTTGTTTTAACACGAAACTTGCCGGCTGTACTAACCACTGAATGTAAAAAGACTCCCAGGCACTTTGGTGGTTACTTAAAATCACGCAGGGGCCTGCGGGTAGATTTTCTAAGCCCGTAACGTTTACCTTTACACCGCACGTCAGGCGCAACCAGTTGAGTATCAGATAGTTACTAGTCGCCGCAAGGTTCTGACGACGATTGAACGGGAGACCCCAAATAAAACACGAAGTGACACCTGAGGCCATTACGATTAGTAATAGGCCAAGATAAAAACAGCCCGATCGGGCTACCAACAATAAATATTTGAACATCCTGTCCTATTTTTTCGAATCCATCTGCGAAATATCAGCTACATTAATGAACAAAGTGCGTAAATCACTTAGTAGGCTCAGTCGATTATTACGTAACGCTTGGTCATCGACCATTACCATAACCTCATTGAAGAAATCATCGATTGGATCCCGTAATGTGGCTAAGTGCTGAAGCACCCGGGTGTAGTCGCGATCTTCTAACAGCGGCACAGACAGCGATGCGAGGCCGGTTATGGACTCGGCTAGGGCCTTCTCGGCGGGTTCTACTAATAAACTAATGTTCATTGGCTCGGACGTTTTAGTCCCAAGCTGCTTAGTGAGAATATTGGACACTCTCTTGTTTGCTGCGGCCAGATCATCGGCCTCTGCAAGTAAGGAAAAGGCAGCCACAGCATTTACGCGGGCATCAATATCCAATGGATTGCCAAGGTTGAGCGGTGCTACAGAGAGATAAATTTCAGTGGAAAAACCTTCTTCCTTGTACCACGACTTAAATCGATCCAATATGTAAGCAAGTACTTGCTTACATATTGTTTGGAGCGCTTCATCCTCTAGCTTAAATTGGCTTGCAGAGACTTCTATCGCGGCTCGCAAATCCACATCTAGCTTACGGTCGATAATAATCCGCAAAAGGCCAAGACTGGCCCTTCTAAGAGCAAAGGGGTCGCGCGAGCCCGAAGGCTGCTGACCAATACTGAAAATACCTACCAGGGTGTCCAATTTGTCAGCTAATGCGAGCGCCGCACCCACAGCCGTAGCAGGCACCATGTCACCGGCAAAGCGGGGCATATACTGCTCTAAAAGTGCGTCGGCTACCTGGGGGTCTTCGCCGTCATTGAGCGCGTAGTAACGACCCATGACACCTTGAAGGTCGGTAAATTCGCCCACCATATCAGTGACAAGGTCAGACTTACATAGCTGTCCAGCCCTGTAAGCTAACCGCGGGTCTGCTCCGGCCTCGACGGATAATTTTTTTGCCAACGTGGCTACGCGCTCTGTCTTAGCAAAAACCGAGCCCAACTTCTCCTGGAAAACCACTTTTTTGAGCTGCTCCCTGCGCTCATGGAGGCTTACCCGGGCATCGTTTTTATAGAAAAAGGCCGCATCAGCCAAACGCGGTCTAATGACACGTTCGTTACCTTCTATAACTTGCTGGGGGTCCTTACTAACGATATTAGCGACGGTAATAAACGCTGGCATTAGCTCACTTTGACTATCTACTACATGAAAGTACTTTTGGTGCTCTTTCATAGATGAAACAAGGGCTTCGGAGGGTACCGACAAGAAGGCCTCATCAAACCTTCCAATCAGCGGCACCGGCCATTCGTTCAGCCCAGTCACCTCGTCAAGAAGCGCTTCATCGATTACTGCATTGCCGCCGACCCCTTTTGCTAGCGTAGATACACCATCCTTAATCAGTGCACGGCGTTTATCAAAACTAGCTAGGACAAACCCATCATGTAGTTGCTGTTCGTAACTATCAGGCGAGCGAATGACAATATCCCCACTGCCATGGAACCGGTGACCTTGGCTAATATTGCCAGTGGTCACACCGAGAATGTGCTCTTTACAAGTTTCACCATTAAATAACAGAACCGCCCACTGCACGGGGCGCACGAACTCTTCCTTACTGTCGCCCCATTTCATACGTTTAGGAATCGGCAGGGCGGCTAAGGTCTGCTCAATAATCCCGCCTAGGAGTGAAGTTGTATTTTTGCCTGTTTCAACGCGACGTGCACACAGCTTGTCTTGCTTGCCATCACTCTCAACCTTATCTGAAAGCTCTGAAACGTCTATTCCATTTTTACTAGCGAACGCCTGTGCCGCCTTAGTAGGGTTACCGTC
>Ga0114995_10002155_pt1 | contig 13640 bp, 14 predicted proteins | sample ArcticOcean_MG_C_11_FD_87038 | JGI IMG/M metagenome (GOLD analysis project Ga0114995, IMG submission 87038) | Marine microbial communities from western Arctic Ocean - ArcticOcean_MG_CB2_154 | ecosystem: Environmental > Aquatic > Marine > Oceanic | place: Arctic Ocean: Canada Basin | collected... | reverse complement strand
TCCAACAACTGCGCAACCATAAATGCTGTGCCTGAACCTATAGCAATTCTGACTGAAATTAAGTCTGCAAAATTTGTTGAAAAAAAAAGAGTGAATACGATCCCTATAATAAAACCAAAATAAACAATTTTTCTTGCAACTATCTTACCATAAGATCTATTGGCTAAATCTGTAATCAAAAATGCAACCGGATAACTAAAAGCTCCATAAGTTAGTATTTCTTCTAAACCATAGTATTGAATGGGAAATTGTACTAAATAATTTGAAGCTAAAACCACAATACCCATTATCGATGACAGCAGCAAAAATAGTTTACTCATTAAGCTGATTTACTAGAGGATACTTTAGGTGCTTTTTTTACGAATGGTGATTTAATTAATATACTCTTTTTTAATTTTTTTAATCTTGGTGATATATTTTTATTTCTTGCTGTCTTTAAAAATTCATCAAAAGTACCTTTTTTATCAACGCATCTCATGCCTGCATTGCTTACAGTCAGTGTTAAGCTTCTTTTTAAAAGTTCACTTGTAAATTTTGTTTTTTTTAAATTTGGTAAAAATCTTCTATTAGTCTTATTGTTAGCATGACTAACATTGTGACCATTCATAGGTATTTTACCGGTTAATTCGCATTTTTTAGACATAATATTTAGTGACTATATAAGATGAGTTAGTGACCTCGTCAAGTTTATTAGCTTTAATTAGACTGTTTCTTACCTATTATTTCCCTAAAATTCTTAATCCCATCAGCAATTAATATTTCCTTTAGCTCTTTTTTTATTTTTCCAACAATGTTTGGTCCTTGAAAAACCATGCCAGTATACAATTGAACATGACTTGCTCCAGCTAAAAATTTTCTATGTGCACTTTCCCCTGAGTCCACACCACCTACACCAATAATTTCAATTCTATTTTTTAATAATTTATAAAACTTACTTATTAATTTATTAGCCTCTTCTTCAAGGGGTTTTCCTGACAAACCACCTTTTTGATGCTTCAATATATTGTTTAATTTCTCCCTGTTTCTTGCAGTTGTATTTGAAATAATTACTGCACTTACTTTATAATCTAGCAGTACTTTACTTAACAATTCAATTTGTTCTTCTAAAATATCGGGGGAAATTTTTATTACAATTGGTATTTTAGATTTAAGTTTAGCTTTTTCTTTTTGGACTGAATTGATTAATTCTTCAAATTTTTTTTCATCATGAAAGCTTCTTAAATTTTCTGTATTTGGTGAGGAGATATTAATTGTAATATAGTCAGCTATATCATGAAAGGTTCTAAGGCCAATTAAATAATCATTTTGTCGGTCACTACTATCTTTATTAGGACCTATATTAATTCCCAACAAACCTTTATTTAAATTAGACCGAATTCTATTGCTAACATCTTCAGCACCTAAATTATTGAATCCCAGTCTATTTATAAGTGCCTGATCTTCAACTAATCTAAATACTCTTGGTTTAGGGTTGCCGTATTGTTTAAGAGGTGTAACTGTCCCCACTTCGACAAACCCAAAGCCAAGTTTAAATAATGGATTATAAACCTCGGCATTTTTATCAAACCCAGCAGCTATTCCAATTGGGTTATCTATTTCTTTGCCAAATAAATTAGTCCTAAACATTGGGTCATCTTTATTTTCATTCATTAAATTTGGTGTTAAATTTAATTTTAAAGACTGGATTGCTAAATTATGTGCAGTTTCAGGGTCAAATTTGAAAATTAGTGATCGGATTTTTGAAAACATTATTTGATTTTTTCTTTTATTAATTCTTTAGTTTCGTCAACACCAAAAAAGCTTATAAAAAAACCCATTCTTGGACCATTCTCTTCTCCAAATACTACCTCATAAATTAATTTAAACCAATCACGTAAATTTTCTGAATATCCATTTTCTTTACCTACTGTATAAATTAATGTTTGAATATCCTCAGGCAACATTTCATCATTGCAATTATCAAGAGTTTTAATTAATGCCTCAAAGACTAATTTTTCATTTGCATTAGGTGTTTTATATATTTTTTTTAGTTTTATTACGTCATTAAAATATTTAATTGCGTATCCAATTAAGTTATCAAATATTGGATATTTTTCTTCTGAAATATCTTTTTTATATTTTTTTACAAATTTCCAAAGTAATTCTTTAGAATCAGCATTGCTTGTTTCTACTAAATTTAAAAGCATCGAGAAACTCATAATTGTATCTTCTTTCGGAATTGACGCATTGTGTACATGCCAAGCAGGATTCATTAATAACTGTAAATCATTTTGACTTTTTGCCTTTTCAATGGAATCTAGATATTCATCTACTGTTTTTGGGACTATTTCTTTGTACAGTTTTTTTGCTCGTTTGGGGTTTTGATACATGTACAGTGAAAGACTTTCTGGTGATGCATATTCTAGCCATTGATCAATTGTAATCCCGTTACCTTTTGATTTAGAAATCTTTTCTCCTTTTTCATCTAAAAAAAGCTCATACGCAAAGCCAGATGGGTTTGCTTTTCCAATTAATTTGATTATTCTTGATGATAAAATTGCACTTTCAATTAAGTCTTTTCCATACATTTCAAAATCAATATCAAGCGCATACCATCTCATCGCCCAATCTACTTTCCATTGCAATTTACAGTTTCCATCTAAGATACTAACTTCTAATTTTTTTCCATTATTATCAAAAATAATTTTTGACTTATCTTTTAAAATTTCTGACATGGGAATTTCTAAAACCTTACCTGTATCTGGGCATATTGGTAAAAAGGGGCTATAAGTTTTTTGCCTTTCTTTGCCGAGTGTTGGAAGAATTATATCCATAATACCATGATAGTTTTCTAAAATTATTTGCAATGTGGGATTAAAAAATCCACTCTTATAAAGTTTAGAAGAGCTTTTAAAATCATATTTAAAATTAAATTTATCTAAAAAGTTTTTTAACATTTCATTGTTATGTTCACCAAAACTTGTAAATTTTTCAAATGGGTCTGGAACTTGAGTTAATGGTTTATGAAGGTTTTGATTTAAAAGCTCTTGATTAGGAACGTTCTCAGGAACTTTTCGAAATCCATCCATATCATCTGAAAAAGTAATAATCTCTGTTGGTAAATCAGTTAACTGTTTTATCGCATTAACCATCATTGATGTTCTGGCTACTTCACCAAATGTTCCTATATGAGGCAATCCACTTGGTCCATAACCAGTTTGCAGAATAATCTTACCTTTTTTTTCAATAAAGGATTTTCTTTCACGCAACAGCTTTTTAGCCTCAACAAAAGGCCATGCGTTAGTTTTATCTAAATTATCTTTTTCAATCACTTTTTTTTATAACAAATATCTTATAATTGGAGCTATTATTAATTCTTATAGAGTTGAAATTTATTTACCATAAAATAATGTTCTTTCAAAATGTCTAATTATAAAACTGTTTTTTTTACCTTGGGTGTCTTGCAAATTATTCTTGGGATATCAATGGTAATTCCAGTTATAACTCAAATTGTATACTCAGAAATAGACTCCTCATTTATAGGTGCATCTATAATTTCAATTATATTTGGTGTGTTATTTTTTTTAACAAACTTAAATCATGAAAAAAAATTAAACCTTCAACAAGCCTTTTTACTAACAGCACTTTCTTGGCTGACTATTGCAATATTTGGTTCTTTACCTTTTATCTTTTCAAGTCTCGAATTATCAATCACAGATTCTTTCTTTGAAAGTATGTCTGGAATTACCACTACAGGGTCAACAATAATATCAGATTTGGAGGCGGCACCCAGATCTATTCTTTTGTGGAGAGCCATGCTTCAATGGCTTGGGGGAATAGGTATAATTGTAATGGCAATTACCCTAATGCCAATAATGAATGTTGGAGGAATGCAACTATTTAAAATTTCTAGTAATGATTCCTCAGAAAAATTACTACCAAAATCTAAAGAGGTAGCACTAAGGTTAATTTATGTTTATTTAGCACTAACTACACTTTGCGCTCTTACTTATAAAGTTTTTGGTATGAATATTTTTGATAGCGTCACTCATTCTATGACAACAATAGCTACAGGGGGCTTTTCAAATTATAATGAGTCAATTGGATATTTTAACAGCTTACCTATCGAAATATCCTCAATGGTTTTTATTATATTAGGAAGTTTACCTTTTATTGCTTATATAAAATTTTTAAATGGTAACAAAAAAATATTTTTTTCTGATGTTCAAATTAAATCATTTATAAAAATAATTATATTTTCAATAATTTTACTTTTTATTTATTCACTATTTCTAAATAAAGATTTTTCTCAAATTAATTTAAGAGTAATTTTTTTTAATGTTATTTCTATTTTAACTGGAACAGGATATGTCACAGGAGAATTTGATGGCTGGGGAAATTTCCCATTAATTTTCTTTTTGACTTTGATGTTTATTGGTGGCTGTGCTGGTTCAACTACATGTGGTATTAAAATCTTTAGAATTCAAATTTTATATCTCTTTGTAGCCAATCAACTTAAAAAAATTATTTATCCAAAAGGAATTTTTATAATTAAGTATGACAAAAACACTGTAGATGATAAATTTATGGCTTCTATTATTTCATTCATTTTTCTTTACTTGGTAATATTTTTTTTAATAACTGCATTTTTATCCTTAAGTGGCTTAGATTTTATTACATCAATTTCAGGAGCTGCAACTTCAATTTCTAATGTCGGACCTGGATTGGGATCTACAATTGGCCCAAATGGTAACTTTGCGAGTTTACCAGAATTTTCTAAATGGATTTTAAGCCTTGGAATGATATTGGGTAGATTAGAGCTTTTTGCTATACTGGTTCTGTTTCTACCTTCTTTTTGGAAAAATTGATTATGATTGAAATTAGAAAACAATCACTTTCAGAAACTTTTTCATTCTACTTTGACAAGAGAATGCTTAGAATATTACTACTAGGTGCAATCTCTGGATTTCCATGGGTTTTGATTGGGAGTAGTTTAAGTTTATGGCTCAACGAAGAGGGTTTAAGTAGATCAACTGTTGGCTGGGCAGGTTTAATATTTGCAGTTTATGCCTTTAATTATTTATGGGCACCTCTTGTTGACAGAATCCAAATACCCTATCTAACAAAAAGACTTGGTCATAGAAGAGGTTGGATAGTTTCAATGCAATTTATAATTTTGATTTGTCTTGTTGCCTGGAGTTTTATTAATCCAATAGAGAATTTAGCACTACTCATTACAGTTGGATTAATTATTGCTATAGCATCAGCTACACAAGACATTACTGTTGATGCTTTAAGAATTGAACAAATAGGTCAACATGAGAGCCAATCAATGGCTGCTGGCGCTGCTATGGCTGTTGTTGGATGGTGGAGTGGATATAAATTGGGTGGCGTAATAGCTTTGTTTACAGCTCAATATTTTGAAAATATTGGCATAGTCAATTATTGGCAAACAACTTTTCTAATTTTAGGTGTTATCGTTGTTTCAATGAATATAGGTTTAATGTTTGTTCATGAGCCGCAATCTATTGATAGACAATTAAAACAAAAAGAAACTGATAAGCTTATAGAAAACAAACTTGGGTCAAAAAATTTTATAACTGGTTTTACTGCCTGGATAAGCAGTACATTGGGTGGCCCTATATTAAGTTTTTTTAAAAAAAATGGTTTTTCTGTTGCAATTGGGATTCTAAGCTTTATTTTTTTATTTAAAATCGGTGAGGCATTTCTTGGACGAATGTCTATAGTTTTTTATAAAGAAATAGGGTTTTCTAAAAGTGATATCGCCATTTACTCAAAAACTTTAGGGTGGGTAACTACAGTTATCTTTACATTATTAGGCGGGCTTTTTGTAATTAGATCTGGAGTATTAAAGGCGATGTTTCTTGCTGGAGTATTAATGGCTGCAACAAATTTATTATTTTCCATCTTGGCTTGGAGTGATAAATCTGAGCTGTTATTTGCTACAGCAGTTATATTTGATGATATTGCTGCAGCTTTTGCAACAGTTGCATTTGTAGCATTTATTTCCTTACTGGTGGATAGAACCTACACTGCAACACAGTATGCATTGCTTGCCTCAATAGGAACAGCAGGCAGAACAACACTGGCGTCATCATCTGGTGCTTTGGTGGATTGGTTGAATGGAGATTGGGGAATATTTTTCATCTTAACGGCAATTATGGTCATACCATCTTTGATTTGTTTGTATTTTATTAAAGACAAATTAAAACTTAATGAAAAATAATTATTTTTACAAAAGTTCTGTTTCAAATATTTACAAGAGGCCTTCTAAAGTTTCAGAAATTACTTCTCAACTATTGTATGGAGAAAAATTTAAGATTTTATCTAAAAATAAAAATTGGATGAAGATAAAAACATCATTTGATAATTATATTGGCTATATAAAAAATAAAAATTTTACAAATAATCATAAACCTACACATAAAGTATTTATTCTAAAGGCAAACATCTTTGATAAACTAAACAATAAAACAAAATTTTTTTTACCCTTTGCATCAAGAGTCTCAATAATCCAAGAAAATAAAAAATTTATAGAGTTTGAAATTAATAAATGGATTAAAAAAAAAGATATAAAAGTAATTAGTCATAAAGAAAAAGATTATTTAAAAATATTAAAGTTATTTTTAAAAACTAAATATATTTGGGGTGGTAAAACTCATGAAGGAATAGATTGTTCTGCTATCTTACAATTATTTTATTATTATAATAATAAATTTTATCCTAGAGACACAAAGGATCAAATAAAACATTCAAAAAGTAATGTTAAAAGAAAAACATTTAAAAAGGGTGATGTTATATTCTGGAGTGGGCATGTTGCTATTTGTATCAACGCAAAAAAGTTGATTCACGCTTATGGTCCTAAAAAAAAAGTAATTATCATGTCAATTAATAAAACAATAGATGCAATTGAAAGAACAGCAAAATTAATAGTAAAAAAAGTATCTTTTATAAAACATTAACTTCTACCAAAATCTGGTTTATCAATATCTTGTTTCAATTTAATTATTTTTTTTCTAACTTTTTTGGTATCTACTAACTTTTTAATGATAGATTTATTATTTTTAAATTGAATATCTTTTTTAAATGAACGTAAGTTTTTGATAAATAAATCTATAACTTTTGAAATATTTTTTTTATTATTAAAAAATATATCTCTCCACATTATTTCATTTGATGCAGCTATTCTTGAAAAGTCTCTCAAGCCGCCAGCACTGAACTTAATCAGCTCATACCTTTGTTGTTTTTCAAAATCTGTAGCTGTTTTAACTAGATTATAAGCAATTAAGTGAGGTAAATGACTTGTCATTGAAAAGATTGTGTCATGTTTTTTAGAATCCATAATTGCAACTCTAGAACCAATTTTTTTCCAAAACTTACTCAGTACATTTAAGTGTTTCTTATTGGTATCTTTTTCTTTTATTAGTACGCACCATTTATTAATAAATAAACCTTTTGCACCATATTCAGGGCCACTAACTTCTGATCCTGCAATAGGGTGGCTTGATGTCCAAAAAATTCCTTTTTTTAATTTTTTTCTAATTAATTCAATAGATTTTTCTTTTGATGATCCAACGTCTGTTATTATAGTTTTGGGTAATAAATATTTATTTATCTTCAAAATTATTTTCTTGTACTCACTTAATGGAGTACAAAATATTATCAAATCTAAATTTGGGATAATTTTTTTAAAGTCTGTTGTGATTTCACATGGTAATCTTAATTTTTTAATTTTTGAAATATTGGATTTAGATTTTTCATAAATAAATATTTTTTTTGCTATTTTTTTGTCAGCTATTGCTCTTAGTAATGAAGACCCAATCAAACCACATCCTATGATTAAAATATTTTTCATAATTAATTAAATATAATCTTAATTGCTTTTAGAAGTATTGCATTATCTTTTCTAGATCCAATTGTTAATCTTAATTTATTTTTAATATTATAGCCATCTTCTGTAGATCTTAATATAATACCTTTTGATTGTAACTTGTTAAAAATGTAGTTAGCTGAAAACTTACATTTATCAAAATTTAGTAATAAAAAATTAGCTGTTACTTCATTGGAAAAAATGTTTAGTTTTTCTAATATTTTTTTAATTTTATTTGCTTCTGTAATATTATGCTTCACAGATTGATTAACAAATTTTTTATCCTTTAACGCTTCTGTTGCAGTAATTTGTGCTAGTTGGTTTACATTAAAGGGTGATTTAATTAAATTCATTGCATTAATAATTTTTTTTGAAGCATGACCCCAACCAACTCTTAAAGAAGCTAATCCATAAATTTTAGAAAATGTTCTTATTACAACTACGTTGTCCTTATTTTTAAATAGATCTAAGCTTGATTTATAATCTTTGTTTTTCATATATTCAAAATAAGCATCATCTAAAACTAATAAAATATTTTTTTTTAATTTTTTTCTTAGTTCTAATAATTCTAATTTATTTAAATAAGTGCCTGTTGGATTATTTGGGTTAGCAATAAAAACGATTTTTGTTTTTTTTGTAACTTTTTCAATTATTTTTGATACTGAAACTTTAAAGTTTTTTTCTTTTGAAAAAATAACTTTTGCTCCAACAATTTGTGCACTGATTCTATACATTAAGAAGCTATATTGTGGCACAATCACTTCATCTGACGGCTTTAAGTATAACTGACAAATCATTTGAATAATTTCATCTGACCCTGCTCCACAAATAATCTTATTAAAATCACAATTAAATCTTTTTGAAATTTCTTTTCTTAAAACTTTTGCTTTACTGTCTGGATATTTAGATAAAGACAAATTTTTATTATTTAAAACCTTCTTTGCTTTGGGGCTAACGCCTAGTGCTGACTCATTGGCTGATAATTTGATAATATTTTTGATATTACCTATATTTGACTTTCCTGGTTTATACGCTTCTATTCTAAATCTTTTAAACTTTGGAACTGTCATTTTATCAATCTTATAAATAAAATATTAAACTTTCATACTGAATAAGTCATTTTTTAAAAAATTTGACATAAGAATCGCTATCTTGTACAAAAAATATGCGCTGATTTAACTGAATTGCGAGCGCTTAAAAAACCGCTAAATAAGTTTTTTTTCTCACAATTCAAATTTTAGCTATTATTTATGAATAAAAATCTAAACATAAAAAGTTTAATAATTAATAAGCCTTTAAAATTAGATTGTGGTCAAACTATTGTTAACTTTCCTTTAGCTTATGAAACTTATGGTTCTCTTAATAAAAAAAAAGATAATGCTATTTTGGTGTTTCACGCTCTAACAGGGGATCAATTTGTTTCTGGTTTAAATCCAATAACTAAAAAAGATGGTTGGTGGTCCTATGCCGTAGGCTCAGGAAAAGCTATAGATACTGATAAATATTTCGTAATATGTGCGAATGTAATTGGTGGATGTTTGGGGTCTTTAGGTCCAAGTAATATTAATCCTGATACAAATAAAATTTATGGAACAGCTTTTCCCATTATCACGATAAATGATATGGTTAACGCACAACATAATCTTTTAGAATTTTTTAAAATTGAAAAATTATTTGCAGTCATAGGTGGGTCTATGGGTGGTATGCAGGTTCTCCAATTTGTAAGTAATTTTCCTAATAAGGCAGAGGTAGCAATTCCAATTGCTACTACCTCAAATCATTCAGCACAAAATATTGCTTTTAATGAGCTTGGTAGACAGTCCATCATGGCTGATGCAAATTGGTTGAGTGGAGATTACTCAAACCAAAATAAAAGTCCTAACAAGGGCTTATCTGTTGCAAGGATGGCTGCTCATATTACCTATTTGTCTAAAAATGGTTTGCAAGAAAAATTTGGAAGAAAGTTGCAAGAAAGAGATGATTTAAAGTTTAGTTTTGATGCTGATTTTCAAATAGAAAGCTATCTAAGATATCAAGGATCTGTATTTGTTGATAGATTTGATGCTAACAGCTACCTGTATATTACAAGGGCAATGGATTATTTTGATTTAATCAAACAACACGGTGGAAATTTATCTAAAGCATTTACAGATACTAAAACAAAATTTCTGGTTATATCGTTTACTTCAGATTGGCTTTATCCAACTTCTGAAAATAAAGAAATTGTCATAGCCTTAAATGCTATAGGCGCAGATGTTGGCTTTGTTGAAATTGAATCTGATAAGGGGCATGATTCTTTTTTATTAAATATTCCAAAATTTTTGGATACTTTAAAAGATTTTATTAATACTTCATACCTAAAAAATAAATAATGAAAACAGAGTTTAAATTAATTGCAGACTTAATAGAAACTAATACAAGAGTTCTAGATGTCGGATGTGGTGATGGTACTTTAATGGTTTTTTTAAAAAATAATAAAGAAATAGATGTAAGAGGAATAGAAATTTCAAAAAGTAATGTTCAGCAATGTATTGGAAAGGGTTTAACCGTAATTGAGGGAGATGCTGAACAAGATCTTTCTCAATTTCCTGATGGATCTTTTGATTTTGTAATTTTAAGTCAAACATTACAGGCCTTTCTTAACCCTGAAAAAGTCATATCAGAGTTATTAAGAGTTGGAAAAAAAGCAATTGTGACGATACCTAATTTTGGCTACTGGAAAGTTAGATTACATCTATTGATGAAGGGAACTATGCCTGTAACGAGAACTTTACCTGACGAATGGTACAATACTCCAAACTTACATATGTGCACTATTAAGGATTTCTTTAATTTTTGTGAAAATAGAAATATTAACTTATACAAATCTATTGCCCTTCAAAATTTAAAATCATCAAAAATAACCAATACAAATTTAGCTTTAAAAAACTTAACGGCTGCACTTGGAATTTTTTTAATAGAAAAATAGATGGAAATTAAAATAATACCATGTTTACAAGACAACTACTCTTATTTATTAATTGATAAAACAAATGATACTGCTTGTGTAATTGACCCTAGTGAAGCGGAACCTGTTATCGAATACTTAGAAAATAATAAGATTAAATTAAAGTGCATACTAAATACACATCATCATTATGATCATGTTGGTGGTAATCAAGAATTAAAAAAAAAATATAATGCAAGTGTTATTGGGTATAGTGGAGATAAAGAAAGAATCCCTGAAATAGATATATTAATTAATGATCAAGAGAATTGGATATATAAAAATTTTGAAGCTAAAATAATTTATATTCCAGGACATACTCTTGGTCACATTTGTTTTTATTTTTATAAGGAAAAATCTGTTTTTACTGGGGATACTCTTTTTTCATTAGGTTGTGGAAGAATATTTGAGGGAACATATTCTCAAATGTTTGATTCTTTAATGAAATTAAAGGAACTACCAAAAAATACAAAAATTTATTGTGGCCATGAATATACCAAAAAAAATTCTGAATTTTGTTTGGCATATGATGCAAATAATGAAAATCTCAAAGCTAAAATAAACGATATAAATATAAAGTTAAAAGCTGGACTGCCTACTATTCCATCAACTATTAAGGATGAATTAGATTGTAATATTTTTCTTAGGTCAAGCAATATAGAGAGCTTTTCAAAATTGAGGGATTTAAAGGATAATTTCTAACTTATTCGGACTTGACTATAATAGGCCTCGGACTATATTGCAGCTTATAAAAATAGATTAAACAATGTCATACGCAATCATACAAACAGGTGGAAAACAGTACAAAGTTAAAGCTGGTGAAATACTTAAAATTGAAAGATTGGAAGATTCTAAAGCTGAAACCAAAATAGAATTTAAAGAAATCCTAGCTTATGGAGATGACAAAACTATCGAAGTTGGGTCACCAGTAGTTGTTGGTGCAAAAGTTGAAGCTGATCTTGTTGAAAATGGAAAAAATAGAACAATATTAATATTCAAAAAAAGAAGAAGGCAAAATTCAAGAAGAAAAAATGGTCATAGACAGCAATATTCATTAATAAGAATTAGCAAAATTTTCTCGAAAGATGGAAAAGTTTTATCTGAAGCAGAAAAAATGGTTAAACCAAATAAAAAAATTGAGAAAGTAAAAGTTGTAACAGATACTAAAAAAGTAGAGTCTAAAGCAGCAAAAAAAGTTGAGACTAAAGCAGCAAAAAAAGTAGAGGCTAAAGCAGCAAGTAAATAAATTAGATAAATTATGGCAACAAAAAAAGCAGGTGGATCATCAAGAAACGGAAGAGATAGTGCTGGTCGTAGACTTGGCGTTAAGAAGTACGGTGGTGAAGTGGTAATTCCTGGAAACATAATTGTTAGACAAAGAGGAACAAAAATTTTTCCTGGTGAAAATGTAGGAATGGGCAAGGATCATTCAATTTTTTCTGTTGTTGAGGGAAAAGTAGTATTTAAAAAAGGCAGATTAGACAGAACATTCGTTTCAGTAAAACCCAATTAGTAGTACAACTAAAAACCAACAGTTGTATTATGAAATTTCTAGATCAAGTAAAAATTTATGTAAAGGCTGGAAATGGAGGGCATGGGTCTCCTAGTTTTCGTAGAGAAAAATTCATTGAGTACGGTGGACCTGATGGTGGGGATGGTGGTAAAGGCGGTACCATATTTTTAAGATCTGAAAGAAATTTAAATACTCTTATTGATTATAGATTTCAGCAACATCACAAAGCTGGAAGCGGTGTAAATGGCTCTGGACAAAATCGTACGGGTCATGGAGGGGACGATTTATTTTTAAAAGTTCCAATAGGGACACAAGTCTTTGAAGAAGATAATAAAACTTTGATCCATGATTTTAAAAAAGAAGGTGAAGAATTTGTTGTGGCCAAGGGTGGTAAAGGTGGTCTTGGAAATACTAGGTTTAAAAGTTCTACAAATAGAGCTCCAAAAAAATTTACAAAGGGTGCAACAGGTGAAGAATATGTAGTTTGGCTTCAACTAAAAACTATTGCTGATGTTGGTATTGTAGGTTTACCCAACGCAGGTAAGTCTAGCTTATTAGCATCTATTACAAATGCCACACCTAAAATAGCAAATTATAAATTTACAACTTTAAACCCAAACCTTGGTGTTGCAACTTATGATGATAAAGAAATAACTTTAGCTGACATTCCTGGTCTAGTTGAGGGTGCACATGAAGGTGTAGGTCTGGGAATTCAATTCTTAAAGCACATTGAAAGATGCAAAACTTTGATGCATTTAATAGATATTACTGATGAAAATATTGAAAATGCATATCAACAAGTTAAAAAAGAGCTTGGTAGCTACAGTAAAGAGATACTTGAAAAAAAAGAAATAATTGTATTAAATAAAATAGATTTATTAGACAAAGTAGAAGTGGATGAAATTGTGAAAAATTTTTCTAAAAATAAAGATTCTGAGGTAATAACCCTTTCAACATTAGACAAGGGATCTATATCAAAAGTTAAAGCTAAATTGCTAGCATATGTATCTTAAGAATTCTAAAATAATTGTAATCAAAATTGGTTCATCTTTATTAATAGATGATAATAAAAAAATTAGAAAGAAATGGCTTTTAGAATTTTCCAAAGACATTCGAAAACTAATTAAAGAAAATAAAAAGATTATTATCGTCAGTTCTGGTGCTATTGCTATGGGCTGTAAAAAGCTGAATTTAAGTAAAAAAAATCTTAAAATTGATAAAAGTCAAGCTGTAGCATCAATTGGACAAATTGAGCTTATGAATTTATTTTC
>Ga0114995_10002147_pt1 | contig 13663 bp, 9 predicted proteins | sample ArcticOcean_MG_C_11_FD_87038 | JGI IMG/M metagenome (GOLD analysis project Ga0114995, IMG submission 87038) | Marine microbial communities from western Arctic Ocean - ArcticOcean_MG_CB2_154 | ecosystem: Environmental > Aquatic > Marine > Oceanic | place: Arctic Ocean: Canada Basin | collected... | reverse complement strand
GTGAAAGATGCCGTATACTGCCAGTTAGAAAAGTATGCTCACGTGATGGTTTATGGAGAGTTCGAGCAGGATGCTGTTTCTGAATTAGCGGCTACCTTAACGGGATTACTTCCTAAATCACTTGACACTTGTTACTTCGTGAATTCTGGCACTGAGGCCAATGAGGCCGCTATAAAACTGGCCAGAAGAAGTACTGGGCGTTCAGAGCTTATAGCATTTAAAGGCGCTTATCATGGCGGAAGCACAGGCTCACTGGCTATTTCTTATAACGAGGAAAAGAAATATGCTGTGCGTCCATTAATGCCAGACGTTAAGTTTATAGAACTAAATAAGCTGGCAGACTTAGCGTTCATTACCAAAAAAACTGCTGGCGTATTCCTAGAAACCATCCAGGGAGATGCAGGCATACGAATTCCTGAAGAAGCGTTTATAAAAGCTCTTAGAAAAAGATGCTCAGAAACAGGAACGCTGCTCATCCTAGATGAAATCCAAGCAGGAATGGGCAGAACGGGAAAGTTCAGCGCATTCGAGCATTATGGTATCGCACCCGATATTCTATGTTTAGGAAAAGCATTGGGAGCTGGCTTACCTATAGGCGCTTTGATTTCTGGCAGGAACCTAATGGAGAAATTTACGCATGACCCTATGCTAGGCCACATTACTACATTTGGCGGCAATCCTGTTATTTCTGCTGCGGCCAATGCTGGATTAAAAGAACTACTAAAGGATGGAATTATAGCCGCTGTAGAAACCAAAGGTCAATTCATCTCCTCCTCTCTAAAGGACCACACAATGGTAAAAGAGATAAGACAGAAAGGTCTTTTTATAGCCATAGAGCTAGAATCAGCTGAACTGGTTCAGCAGGCATTTGATTACTGCTTGGCTCATGGCGTAATTACCTTCTGGTTTCTTTCTTGTAAAAACGCATTCCGCATAGCTCCACCGCTAAACATTTCTCAAGAAGATTTAGCGCATGGAGTTTCTATTCTTAAAGAAGCCCTGGATTCTTTGACATAAAAAAAGCCAAGACGAATCTTGGCTTTCTCTCTCTATGTTTTCACTCATTTACATCGCTTCTATCCACTCCAACGGAATAACTATTTGTGTTACCCATTTAGAATCGTCTGGCTCAGTAATCGGACCTATTAAACAAAGTTCATAGCTCGGCATGAGCGGAGTTAAACCTTTGGCGTAAATGGCAGGCATTAGTGCCTCATAGCTCTCAGGTAACCTTTCGTAAGAACCTTTATGGAGATAAATCATCGCTTTATGAGGTTTGATATAATCAGTCGCTAAGCTAAGTCCCCCATATAATTTCTCTGTAGACATCATAGCTATAGTGAATGTAGAAACTTTTGTTTCATTATCATAAGCTTCAGTTACCGAAACAGGAGGTTGGATTAGCTTGGCAGCCTCTCCATTTTCAGCTACTTCTTTAAATATATCTCGGTAAGAAGAGGTATACATTTTCGCAGTAATCTCCTCAATATTTTTATCTACATATCTCTTCCCTATGTAAAATAGCCCTGGCATATCGACCTCTTCCATCGCTACATCTAATACTTCTAATTCTTTAGGAATAAACGGATTAGCTATCGCCTCTTTTTCCATTCCGTTTAATCCTTCTTCATACATTCCTTTAAGGATAGAAGGCATAATAACATTGCTTAACCGCTCACCAAAACCAGTGTTTCCTGAACTTTCAAAATTCCATGTCACCTCAGTCCCTCCTTCCACTTCTTTAAACTGCATATCACAGGTGCTGTATTCCATTCCACCTCCCATATCGAAACCTATATCCATTCCTATTTTCTCTCCTTCTCGAATCTCACGAATCTCCATCTCACCTTTTCCAGTTTTAGGTCCTTCCCACGAATAACCTCCGCCTAATCCTCTAGAGCCAGCTTTACTATAAGTTATCTTCATCTCTGGGTCTGATGCAGCCCAAGGACTCCAATTAGGCCAGTTTTTAAATTCTACTACTTGCTCCCATACAGCTGGTAACGGAGCTTTCATTACTTTTTTATGAGACACGTTCATATCTGAAGGCCCAAAAAATCCTATTCCTACTATAAGCAAAGCCAGCAAACCTAGAAGCACTAGAATTATCCTTAATACTTTCATGATGTTTTCATTAATTTACAGCAAATGTAAAGCTATACTCAAGCCAATTCAGCTTTATAAATTTTTACACTAGAATACTTCTCTTCATCTCTTTCAAAATATTCCGTACGACCTAATCTACAGTTGATTTTTTCAACATTAAATAAAGAACCTCGATAAAACCAAAAGACAATTTGGCTCGCATAAATAATCAGTTTGTCACACTGGATTTTATTAGATACTTTGCTGACCTTAAATAGAACTTCATGCTAAGAGTAATAATCCTCTCGTTTTTCTGCGTTGCAACGCTTATATCCTCAGCTACAACCATCACTGACTCAACCCCTGCGGACTATGCAAATGACGCACTAACCAACCTGCACACTGCAAAGGGAAAATTCAGTCTCTACTTAGATAAATCTAAAGGTATCATTCTAGACTGGCCTAACGAGCTTTCTCAGCCTACAGATAGTTTTTTCGTAAAATTCGATTCTAAACTTTACGGATTCATTACAGATAAAGGTCTGACATTTAAAAATTTAAAAGCTGGAGATTATGAAATTTCGTGGGGAAAAGCCATGGATGGGGATGACATAGTAAAAGCTAAATCATTCGGGCTGAAGGTGTTTAACAAAACTCCCTGGTTCAAGCATGAGGCTATTGTACTGGGATTACTGTTAGGGTTATTGGCTTTGGTGTTTTACACCAATTCACTTCCTAGCTTCTCTAAGTTTTACAAGTTTGTTCCAGCTCTGCTTCTCTGTTATTTCTTACCTGCTATTTTAAACTCAGCAGGAATAATTAACGGGCAGGATTCTCAACTGTATTATGTGTCCTCTCGGTTTTTACTCCCCGCATCTCTGGTTCTATTATGCCTAAGCATAGACTTAAAAGGAATATTAAACCTCGGGCCTAAAGCCCTAATAATGTTTTTTGCGGCCACTCTAGGAGTTGTAATCGGTGGGCCTTTAGCGTTATGGATAGTAGGCTCATTTACACCCGATGCTTTAGGAGGTGATTCTGCCAATGCCTTATGGAGAGGACTTTCTACCGTGGCAGGAAGCTGGATAGGTGGAGGTGCTAACCAAACGGCCTTAAAAGAGATAGCAGATTGTCCAGAAGGTTTGTTCTCTAACATGATATTGGTAGACGTAGCATTGGCCAACGTATGGATGGCCTTTCTGCTTTTCGGAGCGGGAATGGATAAGAAGATAAACAAGTTCTTAAAAGCCGATAACACTGCTGTAGAGGCGTTGCAAACAAAAGTAGAAAACTACCAAGCCAGTGTTTCTAGAGCTCCATCTTTAAAAGACCTTATGATTATCTGTGGAGTAGCTTTCTTAGCAGTAGGAATAGCGCACTGGGGAGCTAATTTCTTGTCTCCTTGGATAGGCGGAGGAATTAAAGACATGAAGGCTGGCGGCTCCGGAGTGGCACAGTACATAAGTTCATTCGGGAGTGGATTCTTTTGGTTAATCGTTATCTCCACTGCTATAGGTGTAGCACTTTCATTTACCAAGCTGAGAAGCTATGAGGGAGCAGGAGCTTCTAAAGTAGGTAGTTTATTTATTTACATACTAGTGGCTACCATAGGTATGAAGATTAACATCAATGACTTTTTAGAAAACTCTCAGATAATTACCATGCTCTTAGTAGGTGCTATCTGGATGCTCGTTCACATTACTATTCTACTGGTAACGGCTAAAATCATAAGAGCTCCTTTCTTCTTCGTAGCCGTAGGAAGTCAAGCCAATATAGGCGGAGCAGCAAGTGCTCCTGTAGTAGCTTCTGCGTTTAGTCCAGCACTAGCTCCAGTGGGAGTTTTACTGGCCGTGATGGGATATGCTGTAGGAACTTTAGCTGCGGTGGTTTGTATGGAGTTAATGCATGCGATCTCCTAAATTATTTACTGTAGAATTGAATGACATAAATCCTTGAACTTCGCTAAGACTAGCTCATTTACTTTAGCCTTTTCATGAAGAAATTAAAAGTGGCATGGAATGATGTCTATAGACATCCTCTTCCAGACAATCATCGTTTTCCTATGCTCAAGTATGAGCTTCTTCCAGAGCAGCTCACCTATGAAGGCACGCTGGATAATTCTAATTTCTTCTCTCCTTCTCCTGTCGCTGAAGAGCTAATTTTAAAAGTACATGATGCCCAGTATTGGAATAATCTAAAAACTCTAAACCTCAGCAGAAAGGAGATTAGAACCACTGGTTTCCCTCATTCAAAGGAACTCATAGAAAGAGAAATAACCATTATGGGTGGAACTGTAGAATGCGCTTATCATGCCAAAGAAAATGGAATAAGCATGAATATAGCTGGTGGAACCCACCATGCTTTTACGGATAGAGGAGAAGGATTTTGCCTGCTCAATGACCAAGCTTTAGCAGCAGTAGATTTACTAGACAGGAAAGCAGCTAACAGAATTCTCATCGTAGATTTAGATGTGCACCAAGGAAACGGAACTGCAGAGATTTTTCAATCAAACGATGCTGTATTTACCTTTTCTATGCATGGAGCTAACAACTATCCACTGCGAAAAGAATCCAGCGATTTGGACATTCCTTTAGCAGATGGCATCAAAGATGAGGCTTACTTAGAATTATTAGTAACTCACTTAGAACGCATCGCTCAAGAGTTTCAGCCTGATTTCATCTTTTATCAGTGTGGGGCAGATATTCTAGAGACGGATAAACTTGGCAGGTTAGGAGTTTCTGTAGCTGGATGTAAAAAACGAGACGAAATCGTTTTAAAAAAAGCACTAGAACTGGAAGCTCCTTTGGTGTGCAGCATGGGCGGTGGTTACTCTGAAGACATTAAAGTAATAGTCGAAGCCCACGCCAATACATTTAGGTTAGCGCAAGATTTGTTTTTTTGAATAAAACTCCTCTCTAATTTCGTTCACTATGGCAGATACTTTTTGATTATCCACCCCCTCTGGAAGGTCAGATTCACTAAATAAGTGACGGACTTCTTCTAAGAAATCTTCTGCTTCTTTTATCAATACTCCGAACTCAAACTTGTGGTTTCTTATATCCAATAAATACTCCTTCTCGGGGCGTTCAAGGATAATTTTTCCTTTGGTGGCTATATCCTTAGCAGTTAATAAAAGCCTGAAAGTAGGTGAGCAAATTTTCCTAACTCAAAGTAGGATTAATCATTAGAAGCATCTCTTACCTCTGCTGGAAAATCATTGTTATAAAAAAGATGTTTATCTGCTACGAAAACTCCTCTAAAATCTTCATCTGAGCTCGCAGTATTTAACCCGTATGCATGGCTGCCTGCCAGTGAGTTCAGAATAGCATGTCCTGGAATCTGTAGATCCATAGAGAAGAAAATTTAGACGATAATCTACTAGTTTGTTACGCCACTTTAATCACTCCGAAAAGGTGACCCATTTGATCTTTTTTTACTTTTAGATATCCTGCGTTATCCTCACTCGCCTCAATAATAAGAGGAACTCTTTCGATTAACTCTATTCCAGTATCACTAAATATATTTACTTTATCTGGGTTATTGGTTAGCAGTCTAATCTTATCTATCTCGAGAAGCTTATACATGTCGATTGCCACCTTGAAACTTCTTTCATCTGTACCAAAACCGAGAGCATGATTTGCTTCTATGGTATCCAGACCTGTATCTTGGAGCTTATATGCCTTCATTTTATTAATCAAGCCTATTCCCCTTCCTTCTTGTCTTAGGTATAACAATGCTCCTCCTTCTTTACTTATTTTGGATAAAGATTCTTCTAACTGTTCTCCACAATCGCATCTAGAAGAACCAAATAAATCTCCTGTGAGACATTCACTATGAACTCTCGTCAAAATTGGTTTGGAAGTATCTAAGTTTTTAGTGACAAGTGCTAGATGAGGGAAATCCTTTACCCCACTCTCAAAAGCTACCATTTCAAACTCCCCATGATTAGTAGGTAAAAACACTCTCTCTAATATTTCTGTAATCATCATTATTCTTAACTTGACAACAAAGGTAAAGGCTTTATGAAGTCTTAATTGTGTTTTTTTCGTATATTTGAGTGTGCGAACAGCAGCATTTATATCAGCTTTTTACTACTTTGTGATAACTGTAGGGATAAGCATCTCATTACATTTTTGTAAAGGTGAACTCACTTGTTTTTCATTTATTTCGGAAAGCAGTATGTGCTGTCACATCCATGAAGGAACTGATCACAAGCAAGATAACTGTCATGCGGTATGCGAAGATGACTGCTGTTCTAATGAAAGTGTAAATATCACTCTAGACACGGACTTCACTTTTGAATCTGTGGATATTCCCAATACAGCCATCTCTCTTTCGAGTGAGGGTCTTCATTTCACTAAAGTTATAAATTCCCAAACTTTGGCTCTCGATGCTCCAGTAAGGGGCTCACCAGAGTCCCCTCCCTTGTATTTGCTTCACTCTAGTTTCATTTTTTACGGTTGATTTTTCGGGTATTATTATGCATAACCTGCTTATTAGGCTTTATGTATAGCAGTTTCATAGCGTTGCAACGCTATGAAAAATAACACTCTTATTTATCAACAAATAACACAATGAAACAACTCATATTTATAGGATTAATGCTACTTGGTACATTAACCTACGCCCAATCAAATAGACCAGTTACAGTAAATCTAACCGTAGGCGGAACCTGCGATATGTGCAAAGAAAGAATAGAACGCACTGTAGATGTAAAAGGAGTAAAATACTTCGAATACACCCTGACTACTCATAATTTAGAGATCACTTATGTTCCTTCCAAAATAACTGAAGAACAACTCCACAAATCACTTAATGCTGTGGGCCACGACACCAATAAGTCTAAGGCTTCTGATGAGCAGTATGATAAAATTCATGGCTGCTGCAAGTACAGAGTGCACGTTCACGGTGAAGGAGAGCACGATTCAGAGAAAAAAGAACATAACCACGATGAAAATGATGACCATGACCACGAGCATTAAGCTTTTCGGGCTAATGGCTTTCATGACATTAGCTTCAGCTGTAAACGCACAAACACATACTGGAGAAGTCCATGACGAAAAACATGGTGCGCTCGTGGGTGCATATGTAACTGTCATAGGCTACAGAATGCCAAGTGTACCCACAGACAAAGATGGTAAATTCACTATCGCACAGATTAGTGACCAAGACACTCTTTTAATCTCTTTTATAGGATATAGTGATTTCATCATAGCTGCTACTGGCAAGTTTATGCACATCGACTTAATTCCAGCCGATGGCGTAAATATAGATGAGGCTACAATTGAGGAGGAGCTCTTAGGAACGCAAGTTTCACTTATGGATGCCAGAGATTCAGAGGTAATTACCACTGCTGAGCTTTGCAAAGCGGCCTGCTGTAATCTAAGTGAAGCATTCGAGACCAATGCCTCTATAGATGCAAGTTTTACGGATGCAGTGACAGGAACTAGGCAGATTCAAATGCTCGGCCTCTCTGGAAAATATGTCCAAATCACACAGGATAATATTCCTGCCGTGAGAGGATTATCTACCGCTTATGGATTAGGTAGAATTCCAGGCACATGGATTAATAACATATATATTTCAAAAGGGGCAGGCTCGGTAACCAATGGTTTTGAAAGTTTGACTGGACAGATTAACGTGGCTACATTTAATCCAGAAACAGCTGAAGGAATACATTTAAACATGTATGGAAATGCTGGCGGAAGAGTTGAACTAAACGCCTACGCACCATTTAAAGTTAATAAGAAGTGGAGCTCTATTTTACTGATTCACTCTGAAAGAAACGACAGAGAGAACGATGTAAATGATGATGGTTTCTACGACATGCCTCAGGTATTGGACTTCGTAGTTAGAAATAGCTGGTTATGGAGAAATGGAAAAGGATGGAACGGAGATTACAGCATTAATTATGTGAATGCAACTTCTAATGCTGGTCAGATTAAAGACGAAACTACTCCTAACCCATGGGAAGTAGATTTAAATGGCGAGCATGTTACATTTTCTGCCAAGACAGGATATGTATGGCCAGAAAAGACATGGCAGAGTTTCGGAAGTCAGATAACTGCTGGATATAACGTGCAGAACACTTCTCTAGGAGATCGAAACTATGAAGGAAGACATCAGTACTTCAGAGCTAATCTTATGTATGCCTGCAAGCAATCAGACAATTGGGAGTATACAACAGGAATAAGCGGACAGTATGACAAGTACTATGAAGACTTAGATACTCTTAATTTTGATAGAACAGAGACTGTACCAGGGGTTTTCTTTGAGAATACTTGGAACCCCTCAGAGAAATTTGTATTAGTCTCAGGAGTTAGAGGAGATTACCATAATTTATATGGAGCACTGTTCAGTCCTAGAGTTCATGCGAGATATTCATTTACTAAGAATCAAGCTGTTAAAGTAGCCGCAGGAATGGGTCACCGTTCTCCAGTTATTATTATGGATAACGTAGGACTTCTAGCCAGCAATAGAGATTTTTCCTTTCCCACTGAAGATAACTCTAATGCCTATGGATTAGACATTGAAACTGCCATTAACATAGGAGCTAGCTATACGAACAAATTTAAGATTGGATATAGACCAGCCATGTTTGCCGCTGATTTTTATCATACTCAGTTCACTAACCAAGTAATAGTAGATAGGGAAACCCCTGGTGAGGTAGCTTTCTATAACTTACAGGGAGAGTCGTATTCTAACAGTCTTCAGTTTGAATTTAAATTCGAACCGGTAAAACGATTAGAATCTAAATTTGCTTACAGATATCTAGACGTAAAGGCCGATTATAACCAAGGCTTAATCAATCCTCCTCTTATTCCTAAGAATAGAATATTTAACAATACTGCTTATAAAACTAGAAAAGGGAGTAATGGACAGAGATGGTTAATCGATTTAACTACACTTTGGACGAGCAGTCAGAGGCTTCCTCTTTCTGGATTAGCTGAACTTGATGAGAATAGAGATACAGAAGATTTCTTCATTTTGAACTCTCAAGTGACTCGCGATTTTTCTAATAATTTCTCCTTCTATTTAGGAGTAGAAAATTTATTAAACTTTAGACAAAACGACCCTATCATCAGTAGTGCTGACACATCAAGCGAACTGTTTGATGCTAGTGTTATTTGGGCACCTGTTTTTGGAAGAAATATATATGCCGGTTTTAGATGGGATATTAGTAAGAAAAAGTAAATAGCGGTTACTAATTTATTTAAAGGCCAATCTTCAAGTATTAACTTGGAGGTTGGCTTTTTTTTTATTCTGTAAGAGAGAGTCTCTCCTTATAAAAGCAGAACCTTACTAGGGCAGACGCATTCGTCTATATTAATTAAATTCTGCTGTAAAAATTTCTTAGGATTATTCAATCACCAACTTAGTACTCATCACTAAACCATCAGTCTGAATACTTACAAGGTAAATCCCCGCAGAAAGACGCTCTAAGTTCAAGTCAACAGAAGTTCCTTTCGGAATATTTACCCCTTTAAGCTTCCTAACTAAATTACCCGTGGAACTGTGAACAGAAAGTTCTGCATGCTCGAAGTTAGAAGATGAATTATTGAACAGAGCTATGATTCCATAAGACGGATTAGGATAAATAACTATTTCCTGTTGCGAATTAGCTATTATGCTTACCGAGCAGTCAAACCCATAAGATTGAAGACCGAAGTAATCCCTAATGTTCTCTTCCATGTAGCATGGGCGCTCTGCGGAGAATCTTCTCATAATTTCTATCTGATTATACCATTCGTCTAAACTCGCAGGGTGTTTCCACCGAGCGATGTGCTCCCCCATTTCGGGCAGGTAAAGCGCCACGAATTCATTTAAAACATCCTCGATTATAGGCGTATCGAATACGTTTTCTTGACAGTAAGCAAACCGCTCTACAAATCTCATTCTGAAATTTTCATTTTCAAGTAGTTTCCTGAAAATCTTATTAGAACAAGGGCAGTTTGGCCACTCATTAGACTCACTCGTAGCATGCTCCATTGAGACCGCAGAAGCACTGCTTTCACTAAAGCCAAAGGACAAATCCAAGTCAAAAATCAAAAATCTCCACTTGGATTCAGGTGAGGATGATTTCCAAATCTTAAAATTATTGCAAGGCCAGTCATAATTAGCAAAATAGATTTCGGCAATCTGAAAATCTATCATATTAGAAATATCTACTCTATCAGAAACATACGCGTAATTTTCCTCTTCAGCCAAACTATGGTCACTCAAATAGCTTAACAAATCTAAATACTCGGCATTATCTCCCTCTTCTACCTCTCCACATTTCTGTAACACATTTACCTCATCAGAAGACACTCCATACTGGTAATTAAAGTGGTGTTTATCATACTTCTCTCTGATATTATGAATTCCCCAGTATTCTCCATTTATGAATAAAATAGATGGTTTAAAGGCTTGTAAATCTAAATCTAAAGGAGCCGCTATGCGTTGCAATAAAGCATCTCTAAAGTGAGTCTGAAGAAAATCCTGCCCCGAGTTTCTAAAAGTCAATCGCTTAAATTTTTCAGAGGCTGAATCAGGAAATAACTCAAGATTGGCTAGGTCTAATCCATAATCATCTCTAAAGTAAACATTGAATGATTTCTGCGGATTGGAAGTACTTCCAAAACCTCGCATTCTCATGCCAGCATCTGTATCTAAGGTGAGCTCTCCTTCTTCATTGAAGTATGAAATGTGCATTTTCCTCTCCCATTCTTGACCTCTATTGTGATAGTTCCCATAAGGCCACCATGCCCATCCTTCTTGGTCATGTCTCATTCCTGGAATATAAATTCCACTTTCATAATCAAACAAGTTGAAACTATCAGTAACTAATGACACCACGGGAAAAGAATACCCTTCGGACAGCTGCGGGCCAATAAAAAAAGTGCTCGAGGTTACATTTCCTACTAACTGATTTCCCGAGAAAGACGCATACCTTACGACATGACATCGATTTACTTCTTCGGGCGTTTTCCATTTAAATACTTCTAATTGGTAAGGGCCCTCTAATGGAGTAGTAGGAATGAAACTAATTCCTTCATTGGAAGACTGATTTAATCCTAATTCTAATTCTGAAAATATTGGGCTATCGGCATCCGGAAGGGAACCATCCATTGTATACCTTATGACATTAGATGAACTCGCAGTTAAATTTAGCGTAATTGGAGAGTCATAGTATCCAGAAAGATGAGAAGAAATAATAGCATTCGGAAGAATATTTAGCTCTCCTGGAGTACTGTTTTCTGTAGCCAGAAGCTGCTCACTTCCATCTGCAATTCGAGCATAAGAAAAATCCGCAGCCATCCATATAGATGGAATACGAGAGACTACTTCACCCTCAGGATTAGAAAGAATAAGAGGCTCGCCAGATTGACTTATTTTAAAGTTAGCATGAAGTTCTATTCCTGCAGTTAAATTCTTCTCGGATGCATAAACCAATAGATGTCCGCCTGCTGGTATCATAGCAGAGGGAAATACCCACTTGGTTATATCTTCAGAGTCATCTGAGAGATGGAACCCTTCTAAATTAACCTCAGAATTTCCAGAATTATATATCTCTAGCCAGTCACTAAAGTCACCATCTAGATCTTGGATGGTGGTTTCATTTTTAGACATAAATTCATTTATCACTATTGACTGCCCCCCTACCTCAGAACAAAAGTATAAAGTACAGAAGAAACCAATAAACCGTAAGACTGAATTCATTTATATGGCTAATTTAGGTTTTATGGCACTAACTAATGCTCGTGCTATATAGAGGTGCTTTGTAACATATGAAAGAAGCCAAAGTTTATTTCCTCTTGGAGCACAACTTAACTAAAAAGACTTAGTAAACTCTCTTTCTTCACTTTGGTTTGTTCTCCAGAATCCAAGTTTTTAAGCGTTAACTCTCCGCTTTCCATCTCTTGAGAACCTATAAGCAAAACATAAGGTATGTTCTTAGCATTGGCATAAGACATCTGCTTCTTCATTTTAGAAGATTCGGGGTAAACCTCTGTTTTAATCCCTTGATTACGAAGTTCGGATGCTAACTTTACACAGTACTTTTCTTCTTCTGCTCCGAAGTTGACAAACATGAGCTGAGTAGTTACCGTAGTATCTGATGGGAATAATTCTCTCTCATTCATAATATCCATGATACGCTCTGCACCGAAAGAAATTCCTACTCCACTCACTCCTTGCCATCCAAAGATTCCAGTTAAGTCATCATAACGACCACCACCGCAGACACTTCCCATTCCACTTTCTTTTACGATCACCTCGAAGATAGCACCTGTGTAATAGTTTAATCCTCTCGCAAGGGTTAAATCCAATTCTAGTTCTGCAGCTTGTAATCCAGTAATATTTACTTTTTCTATGATTTCTCTTATCTCTTCCACCCCTTTCTTAGCTTCAGAAGAATCTAAATTTTCACTTATCCAAGCCAATTTCTCATCGATACTACCAGTAACCGAAAGGAATTTTTTCACCTTATCTATTTCAAGCTCCGTGAATCCTCTATTGGTTAATTCTTTTTCAACACCCTCTACTCCTACCTTATCCAGTTTATCTATGGAAATAGTAAGGTTGGTCAAGTCATCTTCTTTACCTATCCACTGTGCTAACCCTGAAAGGATTTTCCTGTTGTTCAGTTTGATAACCACACCTTCTAACTTCAGGGAAGTCAACACCTCATCAAATATGCGCACCAAATCAGCTTCATTCAATAAGCTATCAGAACCTACGACATCTGCATCACACTGATAAAACTCTTGGTAACGTCCCTTTCCAGGCCTGTCTCCACGCCACACAGGTTGGATTTGGTAACGCTTAAAAGGCATAGCTATATCACTTCTATTCATTACCACGAATCGAGCAAAAGGCACGGTTAAATCATACCTAAGTGCTTTTTTACTCATAGAAAAGCTTGCCTTTTTGCTATCTCCTGCAGCTATGGCTTCTTTATCAGATTTAGCCAAGAAGTCTCCGTTATTCAGAAGTTTAAATATCAGTTGGTCACCTTCCTCACCATATTTCCCGGTAAGTGTTTGGAGTGATTCCATGGCAGGAGTCTCTAGTGGCATAAAGCCATACTTCTCAAAAACAGTTTTTATAGTCCCGAAAATATAATTTCTCTTGGCCATATCAGCCGGCCCGAAATCTCTGGTTCCTTTAGGTAAAGAAGGTTTGCTCATAGTATTGATTGTTGCGTTGCAAAAGTAACAAACCACAGCACTAACAGCAGCGGTTTTTTAACCCCATTGCATACGGCTCAGAACAGCTTAAGAATCGTGATTACCGGAACCGTTTTTTTATTTTAAAATCTGCTCGTGAATTGGGGTTTCTTTCCTTTCTGCTCTTCCATTTAACGACCAAATAAAGAATAGATAGCACAGCCATTAAAAGTATCATTCATCTAAATTAATTCATCAAGGAAAACAAGGAAGCTCAGGGCTAAGTTATTATTGGTTTTCAACTTAAACACCTACGCAGCATTAAACTTTAACACGATTTAAACTTTGATGAGTATATTGCTACGCAATAAAAAAATCCTATTTATGGACACCAATCTTAAAATGCCTACTCTAGGCGCTTCGTTTAT
>Ga0114995_10002145_pt1 | contig 13669 bp, 10 predicted proteins | sample ArcticOcean_MG_C_11_FD_87038 | JGI IMG/M metagenome (GOLD analysis project Ga0114995, IMG submission 87038) | Marine microbial communities from western Arctic Ocean - ArcticOcean_MG_CB2_154 | ecosystem: Environmental > Aquatic > Marine > Oceanic | place: Arctic Ocean: Canada Basin | collected... | reverse complement strand
TATGATAGTATCCTTGCTGCTATCATTATAGCGTTTTTGTCTCCTATTAGTAAGTCGTTTATCTTAATATCTTTAGACACTATAAGAGATTGTAGTAACTTATCTATTACTGTACCGTTTTTAATGTAATTCTGATTAGTTAGTATATCTTCCTCTTTTGCGGTCATATACTTCATTTCAAGTACTCCACTTGCTAAGGGAGAATCTTCAGGATAAAGCAAGCCTTTGGATGGTAGATCTACTGTTTCTGTAGGTAGATTAAATTTTGATTCCATAAATTTTATTTAGTTATAACTTATTATACTAATAAATATACGAAAAAAAAAGTTTATAGACAACAAAAAACCCGGATAAAATCCGGGCCTTTCTAATAAGTAAGTAATTTCCTAGTAATTTAATACGCAGTAATCCATTGCAACTGTGATACTAATTTCTACAGCTTCATCAGAAGTCCAGTCGTATTGTCCAAAGTCTCCATTAGTAAGGATTGCTCCTTTAACGATCCATTCACCTACAATGTCTCCTACTGGTCCTAATATGTTTAAAGTTAAATCTTTTTTATAGAAATCAGAATAACCAGCTCTACCAGTTACCGATTCGTATCCTAATCTTGCCCACTCCATTACGGCTTGTGCTCCAGAAGGAGTTACTGGATCGTAAAGAGTCATGGTCATATCGTCCCATTCTCTCTTTCCTCTAATTTTTCTATATGAATTGATGTGGTCTAACTTGATAACGTTATCGGTAAAGGAAGGTGCTTTAACATTCTTAACCATAAAGGAAGGAATGTTGTCGATATACATTACAAATCTGTTCTGTACCTTTGGTTCAAAGGCTTTAAACATTATTTCGTTTGGATCTAATACTGCCATGTTGTATTTACTTTATTATAAATATATTGTTTTTAAATTATCCGTTAAAAGTTGCGCCAGTTGGTTCAACTGTAAAGTCTAGCACAATAAATTCTGCTGTTCTTGCTGGTTGAATAAATATCTGACCTATTAACTGATTTCTATCTACTACGTCTGCTGTGTTGTTCGTATCATCCATTACAACTCTAAAAGCATAAAGACCTTGTCTCTGTACCACTGATTCTAGATAAGGATTAACAGTTGATAAGAATTTGTTTCTAGTTGCTACAGTATTTTGTTCAAATACTAAGTTTCTAGCTTGATCTCCTAAAAATTTCTTAAGTTCAATTAACAATCTTCTAACGTTTACTCTATCTAATGCTGAAGCTTTAGTCTGTAAAGTCTTTTGACCAAATACTGCTATACCTTGTCCAGGGAAAGTAGCTATTGGGTTAACTTTACCGTCGTATAATAAGTCTCTTTGACCTCTTGTAAGTTTTTGCTCTGCTTGAATGATTCCTACTACTCCACCTCTTACTAATCCTGCTGGTGCGTACCATGGTGCTGAACTATTATCTGTGAAAGCGTATACTCCCGGTATTGCTACTGAAGCTGGTGCCCAAACGTTTCTTCCTGTTGCAGATTTTACTTGTACCCAAGGCCAGTAAGCTGCTGCATAAGAACTATTCAATCCTGTTGCTGTTCCTGTTACATCGGCTACTCCAGATGCATAGTTTTGTAAATCTACTACTGCTATACAATCTCCTCTTTGTTCTGCTAAAGTAATGATACTATCTAGAGCACTACCTTGTGCTGCATTATCGTATATTAAACCTGGTGCTGATATTATATTAAAGATATATTCATCTTTATTATTTAGTATTGAAATTGCTGTAGAATAATCTGATCCATTAACTCCTTGTGTATCTGTATTTGAAATAGATCCGAAGTAGTTTGCTGCTGCTGGTGTTATATTTCCAGTTCCACCGTGGAATGATCCAGATTCTGCTTTTGGCATAGAAGCCGAATAAGAAGTAGCTCCATTACTATTAACTGTTATACCGTCGTTTAGTAAATACCCTGGTAATTGATTGTTTACAGCAGCTACATAAATGTAGTTTGATTTACTGATATAATCTCCAAATGTTTTAACATAGTCTTTGGTTCCATCTGTAGCAGTAGCTTTATACTGTGTACCAATTTTAGCTTCTATATAATTAGAAGATTGTGGGTCTAGAGATATATTATTAAATGTTTCTAGTACTACTTTAGAATTGTTACTATCTGTTCCTTTTCTAACAAGTAATGTAAAAGTACCTTTTTTATTATCAACATTAGTTACTTCCCATCTGATGTTATCTTCTGAACCGCTAACTAATACTCCACCGCTGCTTGCTATCTCTACTCCTGGAACAGTCACTCCTGTTGAAGCGTTAAAGATACTACCTTTACCTAATGTTTTAAGAGTAAAAGGTTGAACACTTAAAGCGTCAGAGGATGAGATGTGGGTACTTGTAGCATTAGAAAATGCTCCAGTTACAACTCTAGTAACTAGCATAGTATTACCTCCTTGTTGGAAGTAATTCTTAACTGCTATAGATGTTAAAAATTCTTGGTTAGAAGATGCTGAAATAAAAGTCTCACCGAACTTTCTTTTGTACTCATTATAAGATGTAACAATAGTTGGTTCAAGTACAGGACCTTTTACAGTTGGGCCTAAAATAGCGGCGCCAGCTTCAACTGGTGCTGGGTTAATGAAGGAGACGTCGTTTTCTCTTGCAAATACCCCTGGTGAAATAATTGATTCTGCCATGTCTGGTCTATTTTGTTTTAAGTTTATTATAAATATCGTTCAGGAAAGTAAAACAGATAATGTATTTTGTTTTAGTCTTCTCTTATATAAATAGGAAAGGAGGATCTAAACCCTCCTCTCTATTCAAGTATGTTGTAAATATTTATTTTACTTCTTCAACAACTGCTTCGTCTTCCCCTTTCTTTTCTGCTGGTGCAGGGATGAATTCACCTTCTTTTAGGTCGATTGATCCGACTCCATAAGCTTCTTCTAGTTCCTTAACTACATCTTGTTCAGATGTTCTTAACTCTTCTAAAAATTGCTCAGCGCTGTCTTTTCTTTGCTCTAAGTTAATCTCAGCTAATGAAATTTGACCTAGTTCTTGAATAAGTGCTGCATTTTTTTGTTGTAGCTCTTGTAACTTTGCAAGTTCTTCTTTACTTAATTTAGTGTTTGCCATTTTCTTTTTAATTTAAAACTTTAATTTAATCGATTAATTATTATATAATATAAGAATAAATAGTATACGAACCAACTATTGGCTAATATATTTTACTACTGATGGTGGATTCTTACTATACTCTATGTTAGCTGCTATAGTACTCTTTAGTGATTCAATTAAACTCTGATTTCCAGAAGTTACTTGGTCTGCCAATTCTGCTTTAACCCATTCTTGAACAGTTTCTTGAGTTAGCTCATCAAATGAAGTAAAAGAAGATAGATCGTGTGTTGAAATATACAATGTATCTGAATGTTTATCTCTGTACTGTATGTTATTATAAGTATCCGAACCTTCTAATGTATACGTAATTTCATGAACTACATCATTACAGGTGTTAACGGGTTCTTGTCTGTCTGAACCTGTTGGGTAGACTTTTACTTGGTTTATGTGCCAGGAATATGTAATTGCCATAATATAATGTTTATTTAGTATAAATAGTCTATTCTTTAATTAAATGTATAGAAGCCCAGTTCTCTACTACCTTACCATTTGGGAGTTTTCTATTACCGAATGTAATTTTACTCACAGGGATGTCAGCGTACACTCTACATTCTTTAACCTGTTTGGTGTATCTACCTTTTTCACGTTTACTATAATTAAAATCAAAGTCCTCTTTAGTGCTACTCTTTAATGAACCACTATCTTCCCCTATCGTTCGGAGTGTACTCATTAATCGATTAGCAACACTTTCTGTAACTGGTCCGGCATTTTGTATCACCATTGAATAGTCAGGTGAATACACATTTAAATCAAGACTCTCTAAAAGTACGTCTGCAGGAAATTTAATAGGAAGTGCTTGTTCCATAATCTTTGTAGCTCCTTTTCTGCTAACTTGGTAAGCGTGTGCTCCGTAATAGTCTATGTTTAATTCTGTATGGTTTAAATACTCTGAGTATTTTCCTGTATGTTTTATTTCTCTTTCGTCAGCATGGTTTGAACGACCCCAGTATACTACATCGTAATCTGAGTTTGTTATATCTTTGCTTATTTTTTCAAGCTCACCGTTATAGGTGTATTTGTAGAATTTTTTAGTAAAACGAGCATCGTCTTCCAATATTAAACACGATTCATAATCAGAAGATAAAAAAGTGTTGTATGCTTTTTGATGAGTTAAGGCTGTTGCTATAATATTCTTTGTAAGTAGTCCTACTGGGTCTGTAAATATAGGAAATAATGTCTTACTTTTAATCATATCAGATACTGTGGGGAGTACATCTCCGGTAACTGATTTAATAATTTCAAAGTTTAGTCCTGGTATAAATCCTAATTCTTTTACTATCGACTCCTTTCTTTCAGTATCTTGTGTTCTGTTCAATATGTAAATTACATCTACTCCTAAGTTTATCATCTACTAATAATGTGTTTATTAAATTTATCTTCTAAATACTCTGTACTGATTAGTTTAGATGCTTTAATACATCTATATAGGTATATAAGAGTTTCATGGTAACTATACTCTTTTCTATTATCAAATACACTTCTCTTATCTACTCCGTAATGTTTATAATATAAGAAACTTTCTTCTAAGTCCCAAATACCTATACTGTTTTTTTCCTCTTTAAATTTTACTTTTTCGCAAGAATAGATATTCTTATTCAAAGTTCTATGTTTAATATCTCCTTTATGTAAAAGTTCTTTGAGTTGGTACTGTTCACACGCAGTAAGGTACCCTGTATTTAGTTTATCCCCTAATATCGCTGTGAATTCTGTTAGTCTGTCTATTGTTTGTTGTCCATATTCTATTGCAAAATTTACATTAGGTAGGTACAGTAAACTTACATTAGCTGCTTTATCTTGAATAAATTCAATTGGATTAGTCAATTGTTTATTATAAACATCATCTGGGTTAATATACCATTGGCTCATATCTTCATCGTAACTGTATATTACTTCATCTTTTAAATGTTCATCTATATTTTTAAAAATTAAAAAGTCATGATCAACTATCACCATTGGTGTTTTAGTTTGGGATATTACCTTAGGTTTACACCCAGCCCATAGTATTTCTCTGTTAATTCTATCTGTATATTTTAATATCTCTACAGTATCCCATAAGTAAAGTATATCCAGTAATATTAATTTGTCATATGTAATATTATCTACATATAAATTTGTAATATGTTTAGGGTGGTACTTCTTCCATAGACATACAGAAGCAATTAAAAGTGTAATGTTTAATTTACTGTAGAATGAATCAGAACCGGTAACATTTTCATATACCCATTTTACCTGCATACCTTTATCTATATTTCTAATATACTACCTGAAGGGATTTGTTCTGCTATAGAGTTTTTAAGATGCTCATAGCATTGAGATAGTATACTCCCTGATCTGGAGAGATCTAATGGATGTCTTTCTTCTATTGATTGACTAATTACACTAAACTCTTGCCATTTCATTATTTCTTGAGTAACTATTTCATTACCGTCGTCGTCAAAATCCGTTACTTCGATTGATGCTGATTGCAGTGCTATTCCGTAATGGTCTACTGATACATTTTGTAAAGCACCAGATAGTGGTAGAGTCATAATATCGTTTAATTCAAAATCAGAACTAAAACTTCCAGATTCAAAACTCATACTCGTATGGGGAATTGGTAACATTGAAGTTGGTAGATCATCACCGAAGTACCTAATACGTGAAATATCTGCTTCAGTCTCATTCTTAAACAACATAGGGTTGTATTCAACTAACCCGGCATACGGCATATATTTAATATACTCTATTCTTATGTAAGAGCTTGTTGTTGCTCCTGCTAATGTACTAAGTGTTCCGTCTAGTGTTATTGCCATTGTATGCTATTTTATATAAATATAAGAAATAATACTCTATATTACAACTATTTAGACTGATCTTTTAATTTTACTAAGGCTTTTAATTCATCTATCTGTAGCTGTTGTTCTTTAACTGCTTCAATAAGTACAGCTGTTAGTTTTTGATAATCTACAGCTTTGTACCCTGATTTCCTAGTTTTAACTAATTCTGGAAGTACTTCTTCTACTTCTTGTGCAATTACACCTAGATCAGATCCTTCGTTGTATTGATGCTTTTCTCCTTTTTCTTCTTCAGTTAATTTTATCCAATCAAAGGTAACACCATTTAACTTTTTAATTTTATCTAAAGAGTTTTCAATAGGTTTAATATTCTCTTTTAATCTCCTATCTGAAGAATAGAATGCTGTTACATCTCCATCTGCAAGTATAGGACCTCCAACATATAGAGTCTGAGCACTTGTATTTGATGGTATACCTACGTAATAGCTATTTGTTCCTGTAGCCCCTCCATCTAACAGTATATTACCGTAGTAAGCGCCATATGTACAGCTGCCATATGAGCCTTGATCAACTTTGTAGCCAGTACCTGTTGTCCAGAATCCATTGTACCCCATTGCAGACCTACCGGTTCCGTTATCAGCCCATACCATTTGATGCCCACCTGCCATTGTACCGCCTGTAGTATTGTTAGTATGTTTGTATGCTAATCCATATAGATTTCCAAAATCGGAACCATTACTAGGAATCATATAACCTGTTCCCATAGACCATATATGACCAATTCTATTAGAGTCATATGTACCGTATATACCTGCTCTTCTACTATTGGTAGATCCAACGGAAAGTTGACCTGTGAAAGTATCGTCAGCGTTAGATTTTAAAAAATTAGAGTCTGATTCTACATAACCAGCAGATGCGTGGTCTCCCCAGCCATATGCGGAATTCCAGTTTGCAGAATTATTTGCAAAATTATCAGAAGTCCATACGTCGTGGTAATCACCCCATCCTTCGCAACAATCTCTAAGTGCTCTAATTTTTAATGAACCTTCCCCGGTACTGTGCCATGATGTGGATAACTCAAAACCAAAAGCATTAGTTGGCATAACTTGTAATGTAGCATCATAAGTAAATGGTCTATCAGTTCCTGTACTATACCCACTGTATGCCCATACTCCTGATCCAAAATTATCCCTGTACGTACTATTGGAACTAGGTAGATTACTTGCAATATAGTCAATATTTTGACCTTTACCGCTTGCTGCTGGTATAGAAGGCTTATTAAGTATTAAAGCATCTCCGGTAGTTGCATTCCAGTTACTCTGAACATTCTGTTCTGCGTTTGTTGGAGCAAAAGAAGTAGGTAGACCACCTATATCTACACCGTCTACTGTTGCTCCTGATCCCATTATAATATTACCACCAAAATATGCGTTCTTATCGTAGCTAATTCTTAATGCTTCTGATAAACCGGTGCTACCTCCTGCACCATTATTTCCGATAGGAGATGTGTATACTACAAATGAACCAGCTCCTTCTTTATCAATACTGTCTGCATTAGCATCTGGACCAACTTGAGCACCTATACGTACTTGTGGTGTATAGTTTGCGTTGGTATCAGTAAACTTAAAATCTATATAAGACCGTTGTTGTGATATGTCGCTATTATGATTATGAAGTGTTAAGAGGCTTTTCGCCGCAGTCATTACTGAGTCTGTGTTTTCTTTGATTGTAATAACATCCTCAAACAGGCCTCCATTAGCTTTAGATACAAAATCCGTTGGTATCGTCTGGTCTCCTGTATTTGTTCCTGAGAGATTTGCTCCTGTTATATTTCCGCTTACTGATAAAGTTCCTCTATTAACTCCAACATTTCCGTTATCAAGTACCGTTAAACTCTGCTGTGGACCAGTAGCGTAACTATCCGTTGTAAATATTGATATAGAAGTTCCTGTAGATGAGTTCTGTGAAGCATAAATACCTCCTTGAACTTGTCCTGCTGTATTCCCCGGTATAGTAATCATAGGAGTAGTATCAGCAGAGGTTGTTGTACCGCCTTCTCCACCGGCTGCGTGTACAGCACCTAGATTTGTTTTAGTTGCTGTAAAGCCTTGATTAGCGTCTCCAGTTCCTGATAAGCCTGTATCTACGGTTAGGGTACCAGTTAAAAGATCTGTTGTATTAAGTAAGTACCCACTTAAATCTTGATCACCAGTGTTTGTTCCTGATAGGTTGTTTCCAGTTATATTACCACCATTTGCATCAATGCTACCTTGAAAAACAAATGCCATATTACCACTAGCGTCAGATGTCCATGTGTGGTTTTTGTAGTTAGAACCATAATACTGTCTCCAGTTTACTGTTGTACCACCCGCACTAGAACCATCTTGGAAATGTGGATAGTGATTACCAGCAGCGTCGTAAGCTGAGTAATAGTGATGTCCGTTATAGATGTTACCGCTGTTACTAAAAGTTTTAGTCCCTGATATTGTTTGTGTTCCAGTTAACGTCACCGCTCCAAGAGAACTTGCCGTAGGCAGTGTTTGGTCACCGGTGTTTGTGCCTGACGCATTACCAATAACAACGAGCTGAGCGTCTGTAACGTAGTTGTCATCCGCTCCAAGTGGGGCAGCGTAATTTAAACCAGTTAGTGTTTGATCACCTGTATTTGTACCAGATAGATTAGCTCCTGTTATATTTCCGGTTGAATGTATACCTTGATTAAATTCCCATCGGTTGTTAGCATTTATCCAATTTATCGTATAGTCACTTGCACCTTTTAAAGTTATACCTCCTCCATCAGCAGTTGTATCGCTTGGAGTACTTACATTACCGATAATAATATTCTTATCTTCAACTAATAAGTTAGCTGTATCTAATGTTGTGGTAGTACCTTCCACTGTTAGGTTACCGCCTACTACTACATCACCGCTACTATCGTAGGTAGTGGATGTAATCGCTAAATGTCTTTTAGTACCTGTTACTGTAGCCATATTATCTTAGTCTTTTTCTTGTTACTTTAAACTTTATATTTGAATGCTTTGCAGCGTCATGCATTGAACCGTAATCTACTGTGAGTCCTGATGTTGATTGTAAGAAAGGTGCTTTGTCTGGATGTCCTGTAGCATTTATCTTTACTCTTAACTGTGTTCCTGTTGTTCCAAATACATGCGATTCTACTGTGTCTTTATCATAAGATTCGAAGGTTTCTCCGTTATCGTTACTCACGTATACGTTAAGAGTACAGTTTGACGGTATAACAAAGTCACTTAACCCACCAACAAAAACCATATCTACATTTGCTGAATTGGCTAATGTAAATGTTCCATATTCTATACTCCAATCCCCAATAAACTCGGTTGGGTTTGTAGTTGCTGGGTATATCCTAAAACTGTGTCCATCACCTCCGTATCCCATTCTTATCCAATATTCAGTACCGTTTGCAGAAGCCATTCTCACCATGTTTACACCGTAGTCAGATTGCCAGCTTCTACCTCTTGCAACACCACCAAATTGACTTGCTTGATCTTCAACATAACTACTCATAGACTTAACGGAATACGTTTTAAATGAGCTTATATCGTGAAAACCGCTATCTACTTTTCCATATCCCCTATCCCCTGATAAAGGGATGTGATTAGGGTACCCAGGCATTCTGTCCATTGGATTACCACTTGTCTTCTGGTACTTACAACCAAGTCTTGATAAGTTGTTTAACTCAATACCGTTATCGTAGTTTCTTAGGTAATTTGTGTCTAAAACTTCAGGTGCGCCACCAGTGAAGCAGTTGGTGTAGTCAACTTTTAGAATATAATCGTAGCCCCCACATATTATTACGTTTGGAGTATTAGCAGGGTCAGGACATAGCATCCCTTGCTCTCTTGAATATCCGTTAACAGCATATTTTGTAGGGTTAGTTCCTGAAACACTGTCTTCTAAATCACACCAAAGTGTTTTTGGTGATGAGGTTGAAGCATCAAGTATTACAGTGAAAGAGCCATTACCTTCATAGTCCCAATAGTAAACTCTATCATTTATCTCGTCATAGTTTAAGTATCCTCTGTATCCGTTTCTATCATTATCAGCAGATCCTGTATATTTATCTGATCCAACTCCTGCTCCTTCAAGCATCTCATGAACTCCAGTTGCTAAATTTCTTCTTGGAAATCTTTTGTAGTGTATTGCATCGTGAGACGACCCATACACCCACTCACCAGCAGCACAAAGTGCTCCTGCATAGTAGGACCCTGCTCTTCTTAGGTAACCATTACTTCTATCCCCCGCTTCATCTACAAAGTCAGTAGGGTTTGTATGAGTCGGTCTAGCTTCTCTAATAACAGCACCACCGTTTGTTGTACCGTCAACAGCACCTCTGTAGTCTATTATAGAATAACCATAAACATTGTATGACATGATAACAGCTTTGTTCACCCCTTTAGCCATTGCTACTGATTGTAAGTGATTATATGTAGAAGTGGTGTCTCTCCATAAGGCTTGAGAATCGTAATACAATCTAGTCATTGAACCATCATTGTTTAATCTTCTTACAGCGCAACCATCTCCCCATCCAACAGTTATTAGTATATCTCCATCAATATCGTATCCATTGTGAAATCCAATAACTCTGTCCCCTCCATCGTATTCACCTCCTCCTGAAGAAACTAGTGTATTTCCAGTGCCGCCTTTTCTGACCGGCCCTATAGTAGTATTATCATACTCGTACATTCCAGCACCTGTAATACTTATTATATTACTTCTAGTTATCTTTGTTTGTGTAAACTTACCCATTTATTTCGATTATTTTTTCATTAGCTTCTTCTAAAGCATTAATTAATATTCGCGTAAGAGTACTGTCTGGACTGCCTATTGCTGTCTCGCATCTTATATCCTCTATTCTCTGGTCTCTTTTATCTTCCCAGTATTCTAAGTTCTCTTCCATATTATGTTGTTGTTACCTCTACCCAAAATTGGTGGAAATTATTATTATCTACACCGCTTATCCCATACATGTAACTATTATTTATTCCCGAGTACACTAATGATGCTGAGGATCTGAGTAGACTACTTGCTGTTGCATGCTCATGCTTATAAATATTGTAAGATGCAACAAATCTTCCTTTTGCACTAGGTGCATCGTACTGTATGTAGTATGCGGTGTTGAGGTTTACTACACTTAAGTTACTTGGCTCTACAGTTCCTACTGTAAATGTTTGCGATCCTGTTAATGGACTTGAATAGACTCCGTTCTTAACAGCGTATACCCTGTAAGCCTGTGTACCTCCTGCATTAAATGAATCATCTATAATACTCATAGTAGCTCCAAAATCTGCTGGTGGTATAACCGATATTAATCCGTAATCTCCTCCTGCTACAGAACTAAATATTAAGTAGTTATCTATATTGGTTGTGGTGGATGCAGTAAAGGTAACATTAATGGTATCGTTTACTACTGATGTTGTTAAGCTTGTTGGTGCATTAACTGTTAGAGTATATTTGTCACCTCCTACAGATACATCTCCTGTTACCACTACACCATCTGGCCCGGTTCGAAAGTGTCGTACACCGTTGTAATATAAATTAGTATTTCCGTTTGCAGCACCATAAAGAGCATAATCTCCAGTTGAAGTTTTTAATGCAATATCTCCACCAGACTGTATACTTTTTATACCGGTACCGCTTATGGTTATATTACCTGATATATCAGCATTACCGTTTATGTCTAAACTTGTACCGGTTATTGAACCCGGTACTACAAGAGCATTAGTAGACTCTGTCCATTTTAAAAATGAATCTGCTCCAAAATATCCTCTAAGGTTATCAGTACCAGTACCCTCATCAAGAGAAAGTCTCTCATGAGTTACATTAATATTGTAATCATTTGCATGCCATGTTTTTATTTTAGGTACAGTACCTGATATTAAAAACTCAATATGATTTGAACTAGTACCGCCTGCAAAAGTATTATTACAGTACCAAGTTCCATTTTCATTCCAGAAAACTGCGACAGATACTTGTTCTGTTCCTGTTCCTGCTATGTGACCAGTCATTCTATAAGCACCACCAGTTGGCAAAGCACTACCATCACTTGTTAAAAGTGTTGCAATGGTTGTAATACTTGCTGCGTAAGTTCTACCCCATTCTTCTCTATCAACAACTCCTGCTTGGGTTATTTTACCGTTTACAGTTAAATCCCCGGTAACAGTTCCTCCACCTATAGGTAAATACAATCCATCATGATCTCCATGATCTGTAGGTATTGTTGGTTTGTTTAAAATTAATGCATCTCCACTAGTTGCATTCCAATCCGATTGTACATTCTGTTCTGCATTGGTAGGGGCAAAGGTAGTCGGTAAAGCACTTATGTCAACACCGTCTACTGTAGCGTTAGCAGCCATAGTTATGTTACCTGCAAAAGTTCCACCATTTGCAGCTGATACATAATCTGTAATAGCAGCTGGTATAGTTGGTTTGTTCAAAATTAATGCATCTCCACTAGTTGCATTCCAATCCGATTGTACATTCTGTTCTGCGTTTGTTGGAGCAAAAGATGTTGGTAAAGCACTTATGTCTACTCCGTCTACTGTACCGTTTGTAGTTATATTTCCTGGTACATTTATATCTCCAAAGAGATTTAGTTTACCATTTTGATCGTAAGAATGTACTGTTCTTCTACCTGATGGATAACCTCCCCATATCTGCATACCACTTAAGTTGATATTGGTCGATTGGTAGTCACCAGTAGTTGCCCAGTTAGGTGTAAATTCTATTCTTATTTTATTGTAGTGACCTGTGGATGTAGTATTGGTTTCGTACCAACCTATAGTACCGAAAGGTAGGTACAAGTGTCCTGGCCATGATGATACAGTTGTAGTTGATGAAGTATGTTGTATCCAAACATTATCAGAACATCTTCTTTTCCATACGTGCACCTGTGTGTTATGACTATTGCTAGACCAGTAAGCCACCATTGCATTTGCAAAAGTATAACCGATACCAACAAACTCTACTCTAAATGAATTGTGTGAGTTTGGTATAATAACACTAGAGTTATTAGTTCTTAAAAACCTACGCTTCTGGTCGTCACTATAACTGGTTACCTCTGCATAATCACTCTCACTAGTACCGGTTGCTCTTGTAAAAAATGTAAGATCAGCTAAGTCATTATAGCTGTTGGCTAAAGTTGTTTGAGGTTTAAATTGATTTTCAAACAAAGCCATCTCTGTTACAGTAGGGGAACCAAGGTTGTTTGTAGGTATACCTGTTGCGTTTTGAAAATATCTATTTGCGTAAAGATTTCCGTTAACACCAGCTCCTGTTGTTGTTAGAGTACCATTTACATTTAATGTACCGCTTATATCTCCATTACCGTTTATGTCTAAGCTAGTTCCTTCTAATTCTGTACCTTGTATTTTGCCGGTAGATGTTATAGCGCCAGAACCAATTGTTCCTGCAAATGTTGAGTTTCCAGAAGCATTTAAAGTTAATGTAGGTGTAAATGTTCCACCTTCTCCAACCCAAGAGTTTCCGTAACCAAATTTTAATTGACCATTGACACCCATTATCATGGATGGTTTATTAGTCCCTGCCGAATCTTGATTACCTATAAGTATATGTTGAGCAGTTCCTGTTTCTGTAATTCTTATTGCTCCTGCAAAAGATTTAAGTCCTGTTATTGTTTGGGCTCCTGTTGTATATACACCGTTAGTAACTGTATCTGCATTTCCAGTTACATTACCAGTTACATTACCAGTTA
>Ga0114995_10002143_pt1 | contig 13670 bp, 14 predicted proteins | sample ArcticOcean_MG_C_11_FD_87038 | JGI IMG/M metagenome (GOLD analysis project Ga0114995, IMG submission 87038) | Marine microbial communities from western Arctic Ocean - ArcticOcean_MG_CB2_154 | ecosystem: Environmental > Aquatic > Marine > Oceanic | place: Arctic Ocean: Canada Basin | collected... | reverse complement strand
GAAAAACTAGCATCATCAGGTGCTTAGGTAACGATAACTACTGTTATCGCTCCTCAATATACCATTCCTCGATATTCTGAGTTGGATATTGGGCTTTCCATGCCTTTAGCACTTTGTGATTGCCACCTCTCGTTTCAATAGTCTCGTTGGTGAGGGGGTTCTTATAAATTTTCAACTTTCTTCGTTTTCTAGTGTTTGTTGATTCCGCTTTTTTGGCGGTGATTTTGGTTGTTTTCCCGTCGCTGAGATAGGCAATGAGTTCTGCCTTAGTTTTTCCGAATTTATTGAGGAGCTTTTCTATACCTCTAATTAATGACTGTTCGTTTTTATATGATTCGCTTTTTTCTAGATGTGCTATCTCTTTTTTTAACCTGGCTAAAGCCGCTTCCATTTTTGCTTTTTTAGTAATTGATTGCATAATCATTTAACCTCTTAAAAATTAAAATATAATATTGATCACTGCTTATTGTTATATCTTGCTAAGGGAATTGCATCATATTTTTATTTTTTTAGAAAATTTCGAATTTCAAAGAAAATCACGATTTCCAAAATTATTATTTTGTTTTAAATATTTGAAGTTTGTCAGCTCCGTTATCGTAATATTTTACTTTGCAATTCTGTTCGAAATTGTCCTTAGCTTGTTTCATTAGGGACAATCTCAGGTAGGAGGGTTCTAATGGGAGCGAAGCTCTGTCTGGGGAATATCGCACGGGTGATTAGCTACCCCGCGCCCTCGACTTTTAGTCAATACTTTGGTTTCATTGGTGCATGCTCGAAGATGGTAAAAGGTGGCCGCCACTGGAAGTGGTGTGGTCGCTCAGCAGGATCATTATTTCACGGAAGTTGAACAAATCATGTAATGATCCGTTGTAATGTAAGCATAATATTTTGGTGTTAAGCAGTACGCTTGACCAGGTCGTAAATGGAGAGGCACTCATGCCAATGATTTTGAACGAAGAACAAACCATGCTTAAGGACAGTGCAAAGGATTTTTGCACGACCAATACGCCTATCACTCAGTTGCGCGCACTGCGCGATGGTGCGAATTCCGATGGCTTTGACCGTGGTACATGGAACTCTATGGTTGAGCTCGGTTGGGCGGCGATTCCTTGGGGTGAAGAGCACGGTGGCTTAGCCTTTGGTTATAAAGGCCTTGGTGTGGTTACTGAAGAGTCGGGTAGAACGCTCACAGCAAGCCCGCTGTACGCTTCTGTTTGGGTTGGCGGTACGTTAATTAATGTTGGCGGCTCTGCTGAGCAGAAAAACGAACTTCTGCCTAAAGTGGCGGCTGGTGAGTTACTACTGGCCTTAGCCTTAGAAGAGTCTCATCGACACAACCCTTATAACATCGCAACTACAGCGACGGCTTCGGGCGCAGGCTATTCGCTGTCTGGCAGCAAAACCTTTGTTCTCGATGGCAATGTAGCCGATCATTTGATTGTTGTGGCTCGTAGTTCTGGCGATACTCATTTAAGAGACGGCATTAGCCTATTTTTGGTAGATGCTAAGGCAGACGGTGTAACGGTTACCCGTACCATCATGGCTGACTCGCGTAATGCGGCAAATATCACTCTGAGTAACGTGAACGTAGGGGCTGATGCGCTTATTGGTGCGCTGGGCCAAGGCGCTGATACTTTAGACGTAGCACTAGATATTGCTCGCATCGGGCTGTGTGCTGAGATGTTGGGTGGCTTGCAAGAGTGTTTTGAGCGCACTGTAGCTTATTTAAAAGAACGTAAGCAGTTTGGTGTTGCAATTGGTTCCTTCCAGGCACTAAAGCACCGCGCGGCAGATATGTTCTGCGAAATTGAACTGTCTAAGTCTTGCGTTTTGGAGGCATTGACTGCATTGGACGAAGGCCGTGATGGGGATGAGATTGCCAAGCTCGCAAGCCTTGCTAAAACTAAAGTCGGTGAGACTTACAACTTAGTTTCGCGTGAGGGTATTCAGATGCATGGCGGTATTGGCATGACTGACGAATTTGAGATCGGTTTCTTTATTAAGCGCGCTGCGGTTTCTGAGCAAACTTTTGGCGATGTAAACTTTCACCGAAACCGTTATGGCGTACTCGAAGGCTATTAATCGATCGCTAGATTAGTACGGCGGAAGAGGGTGGTCTATTGGTTAAATAGTCCGCCCTTTTTTCTGTCTGTTGGCTGGTGGTTCTGGCCAGCATTGTTGTTATGTTTCAGCCTCGTTGTTTTGAGTCCCATCAACTGAGTCTGCAAAGAACGGGCTGGAGGGTTTGTTTTTAGCAGCCAAGGTCGCTATTTTGCTTGCCCATTCGGCCGACGTTGTTGTCAGCTATTTCCGTTTAATACCAATTACCCTGCCCACTTGAGATGGCGTTGGTAGCGCTTTGTGTTTCCCCATTACGTTTTCTAGAGTTGCCAATACTGTGTCGGGAAAGGCAGCGGTTTTGCGGGTTTGCATATCTACGTGTAGAGATAGTTGTTCCGAGGTGGCGGCCAAATAGCCTTGCTCCTTGTGATACATCTCCTGGAAGAAATGCAGGCGTTTGCTGTCAAAGTCTAATAACTGTAAGCGTACCTCCACTTCGTCATTTAGGGCCACTTCGTTTAAATAGTTCACATGTACTTCCATGGAGAAGCAGGATCCTGCCCCACTGCGTGCGTAGATCGAGCCTACCCCTAGATAATCGAAAAAATGATCCACACTGCGATCAAAGATGACGTGGTAATAGGCCATATTTAGGTGGCCGTTATAGTCGATCCAGTCTTCGATTACGGTTTCTGTGGGACATATTAACGGTGAGCCAATGGGTAGCTCGACATTGCTGTTCTGGGTTGTCATGGGTTGATCCTTAACTTTCTTCTAGCCGGTAAAATGTTGTCTTTTTCTTTGTCGATTAGCCTAAGGCAAACGGCGTTGAAGCTAAAGTGCTCGTGAGTTTATTAGTCTCCGCAGAAAAGTTGCATTCTGGACTCGGTTTTTAGTTACACCTCGCATTACTCGTTGTACTCTTTAGTCATGGAAGAGACAACACCAACGCTGACTCGCGGAATAAAACTAAGTTACGGCGTCGGGCAAGCGGCTGAGGGTATCAAAAATGGTGCTTTTAATGTTTTTGTCTTTTTCTACTATACCCAAGTGCTGGGTTTACCCACTATCTATACTGGGTTCGCGGTGGGTATCGCGTTGGCCTTTGATGCCATTTCGGATCCATTAGTAGGCTCTTTGTCTGATAATTGGCGCAGTAAGCTAGGGCGCAGACACCCATTTATTTATTGGTCCATTCTTCCGCTTGGCCTTGCCTTTTACGGCTTATTTAGCCCACCCGAGTTATCCGAGGTTGCCTTGTTCGCGTGGCTTACGGTCTTTGCCGTACTCACTCGTGTCGCCATGACTCTCTACCATGTTCCGCATGTTGCGCTGGGTGCGGAGTTGTCCGAAGACTTTAACGAGCGCACAGAAGTTGTCGCCTACCGGTACTTTTTCAGTTATGTGGGGCATATGTTGACCTACTTTATTGGCTTCTTTGTGTTTTTCTCTGAAAGCCAATTTGATGCCAGTGCTTATGGTCCGTTTGCTCTCACCATGGCGCTGATTATGTGTACCGCGGTGGGTATCACCGCGCGCGGTACCGCCAGTCGTATTCCTTACCTGCCTCAGTCCAAAAATGCACAGACTGTGAGGGGGCTTCTACCGGTATTAAAGAGAACCTTCAGCGAGTTAGCCTCTGCTTTGACCAATAGATCGTTCCGCTGGTTATTTTGTGGGGTGCTGGTGGTCTATATGATGGTTGGCGTAGATCACGCCCTCAACCTGCATATGAATACCTATTTTTGGGAGCTCAAGAGTAAAGGCAATTTGCTATTTTTTATGGCTACGCCTATTGGTGCTTTGATTGGTACTTTGTTTGCTCGGCGCTTTACGGTTTTGTTTGATAAGAAGCCGTCGATATTAGTCGGCACCGGCTGTTGGGCTAGCTGCCAAGTGTTGCCCATTGTTTTGCGTTTTATGGGCATACTGCCAGAAAATGGCACGAGTGAACTGTTGACCACATTAATCATCATTAAGTTCATTCAGGGCTTTGGTGTTGTTCAAGCTTTGGTTGCATTCAACTCTATGGTGGCGGACATAGTGGACGAACATGAGCTACAAACACGCCAGCGTCAGGAAGGTATTTTCTTTTCTGCGATCTCCTTCTCAAATAAAGTCACCACAGGTGCTGGCACGGTAGTGGCGGGTCTTGCCTTAACGCTTATCGATTGGCCTACTGGAAGCGCAATTCAGACGGCGACTGATGTGCCCGCAGTTACTGTGGCATGGTTGGGTTGGATTTACGGTCCCATTGTCTCTGGCTTTGCGGTGGTGAGTATTTATTGTTATTCCAAATATGGACTAAACCGTGCGCGTCATGAAGAGATTGTAATTCGCTTGAAAGAGATGCGCGCGGAGCGGGCAAATGCCGCCGCCAGTTCTGGCTAGTCTTCGGTCCGAGTACTCAGCTTGGACGGTGCTAAAAGCATTGATTGAACTTACGCAAACGGACTTTGCGTAAGTGCTGCAATTTAAAAAATGCCCTGCATAAAAAGACACAAAAATAATAGCGCCAACAAAAAGTTTGAGAAGCAACGCCCCAGGCGAATCAGCACCTAGTGCGCTAGATGCACTCACCTTCAAGCTCAGCAATCCAAGCCGAAACCAGTTCTACACCTTCTTTATGAATCAGCGATCTACCTAGTTCAGGCATCATCATAGCTGGGTTGTCTGTGTCTAACCGAAAACTCAGAATGGATTGTGCTGGGTGTCCTGGAACAATGGAGTACAGGCGCCCGCCAGTGCCACTGCCCGCTGCCACCGGGGGCTTGCAGTAGCCCATAGCCGACTTGGGATGATCCTCATAGTCGAGTAGTAGGCCAGAAGTATCAGCTGCTCCCTCTGCGTTATGGCAGTGGCCACAGTTGATGTCTAAGTAAGAGCGTGCCCGATGCTTGATGCTTGCACTCTCATCATTCCAAAGTGCATTAGCCTCCACAGGCCGGGTGACCCCTTGTAGCATTCCCTTACTTTGCCAATGGGTTAGTTGGTTGGCTTGATAGAGGTTAGATGCTCTATTCAGATGCCGGGCTTTAATGCCGATGGGTCGAATAGTCTTGGTGGTATGATTTGTTGCGTGACAGGAGGCGCATTGATTGCGACTGGGTATGAGGTAATTCAACTGCTTGTTATTGGCTAGAGTGAGTCTTTGCAATTTACCGGTGATGCTGAGGTAAGCCTCCTGACCCTGCCAAATATAAGAGATGGCATCCCAACCTCCCGTTTGTTTCACCAATAAGCGCGTCTCTACTAAGTGGTGAGTAGACGTGGATACTTCCTTTGGGTCGCCTTGCCAAGTGTTTGTGGTTAGCAGTCTTCCCTCACTGTCCTTGGGATAGAAGAAGGTTTTACTGATAATGCTGCCTACAGGCATATCGAAGGTTTCTGAAGGATGATAATTGGCACTTTCACCAACGGGCATAAACACGGTTCTAAGCTTCAGTGCATAGTCAGAAAATAGTGCTGTATTCAGTTCATAGACCACTGCTGAGTCATTAACTTTGAGCTGTGTTCCCTGAAGTTCGATAATTCCCCAATCCGACAAGGCTTGGGGATATTCATTGGCGTCGAAGTGCTTTACTTCACCTTGGCCGCAGCCCACTAAGATGGAAGCGCAAAGTCCTGCCACTAACGCCTTAATGGTACTCACGTTAAGGATGCCTAGTTGCTCGCCAGTTCAATAGGCGCCAGTTTAGCCACTGTGCAGTCATACTTTTGCATATCTACACCGGCGCCTTTGAATTCATTGGCTGCATCCACGCTGAGTAACTGCGCGTCGCCGTTATCAACGCAGATCACTTGTTTTTCCTCGGCCTTATTAGGGTCAATGATGCCGTCCCAAATGATGTCTGGGAATGCACCATCAACGCCGTAAATTGCGTCTCTTATTTCTACCAAGTAATCAAAACCTGGTGTTGTGCCACCTCCGGAAAAGGTGTTGTCATAGATAAGAATTTCTTCTGGGTAGGGGTCGAATTCTGCGGCTAATTCTTGCTGGCCGGCATAATTGGCGCTGAAGTAACTAGAGATCACAATATTCGCCGTATTGTTGTCGGCAATACGATTGTTGAAAATTTCCACTTGATCATTGGAGTTGACCATAACACCTGAGCCTGCAGGCACGCCCGATACAGCGGTGCCTGGCGCTGCAAAATTGGCGGTGTTATTGTTATTAACATCGTTGTCAAACACCCGAGTTGCATACCCTCGTTGAGTAATGTGGGGCATATTAAAGACTAGAATGCCGCCGGTATTATTGTTGGTGGTGTTTTGATAGACGTCTGCGCCGATAGAATTTTCTATCTCTATGCCTGCTACATTAAATTCCGCGCGGTTATTTCTTACGATGATTTGCTTGGACTGACCTACGTAAATGCCGGCGTCTGAGGCTGCAATAGCGACGTTGCCTTCGAGCAATATATTGGTGGTTTGTACTGGGTAAATTCCATATGCGCCATTGTTGACATCTGGCCCATTGGTCCATTCGGTTCTTACCCTGCGGATAACAATATTGTTACCCTCGTTGACTTTTAGCGCGTCGCCAATGGTGTCTTCAATGGCAAGATCTTCGATGGTGAAGTCGTTGGCACTTACAGATAACCCCTCGGCGCCTGCAACTTGACCTTTAAAGCTCAAAATAGATTTGCCCATGCCTTGACCGCGAATGGTTACACCGTCGGCATTTAGGATGAGCGAGCGATCAAAGGCAAAAGTTCCCTCTGGTACGGTAATGACGTCGCCGGGTTTTGCCGTCTCTAACGACTGGCGAAAAGCATCTTGAAATGAAAGTTGAGGAGCTTGGCTACATGCAGCGATAACTGCGCTGAGCCCCAAAGTACTCAACAGCTTTATGGTATTTGAATTCATCATTTCCCCTCCCAGGTATTTGATGTTTTTTGGCTGCTTGGTTAAAACAGCACCAGTGTTCGATCTATAGTCCAAAACGTAGCTACGATCCCCATGCCATAGGCGGCCATGGAGTAAAGGTAGGCTTCACGCAGATTAAGTCTTTCAGTGGCTTTACGCCATAGCCAGGCGATAACAAGGAATAGTGCGATAATAACCAGCTGGCCTATCTCTATTCCTAGATTGAAAAGCATAAGACTGCTGAGAAGCGCATCTTCCGGTAGCCCTATATCTGTGAGCGCACCAGCAAAACCTAGACCATGAAGTAGACCAAAGAAAAATGCCATTAACCAAGGTTGGCCTTGGGTAAGTATGGATCGCAGCTCAGGTGGCTGTGCCAATTCTCTTGCCAGGAAAACAATAGATAGGGCAATAACTGCTTCGACGGGTCCTTGTTTGAGGGAAACAACATCATAAATAGAAAGGCCCAGTGTGATGCTATGGGCCACAGTGAAAGCCGTGACTGTTTTCAGCAGTGCCCATGGGTTGCGAATAAATAACACTAAGCCAATGACAAAAAGCACATGGTCTATGCCGGCTAGCAGGTGTTCTATGCCGATGACCAAATAACCCACACTGGTGGTGCTGGGTTTGCTCAGGTTTATATTCGGATTAGCAGGGCGTAAAATGAAGTTACTCACAGTACCGTTGCTTTCGACAAAACGTATCAGTACATCTGTGATGGAGGTGGAAAGTCCCTTAATAGAGATCTCGCCCTGGTTCAGAGCGCAGTTGGTTTGCCAGCGGTGGATGAGTGCGCTTGCGGTAATGGTGGGTGGGCCGACTTCGCGCATTTCGCAATTTGCAGGAAAAATAGGCTCAATGGGTAGTCGGCGGTTTTCAACGATGGGTTGTTTCCACAGAACTTCAAAGCTCACCGGGTTATCAGTATTTTGCGGGTTGGACACATCGACAATTTCCAAATAAGCCGGTCTAACTTCATCTGCATGCAGATTACTGCCAGAAAAACCTAGCAACATAGCGGCCAATGCCCATACAGAAACTAGCAGCTTGGTTCTAATATTATGCATGGGACATGGTATTCATCAATAAGTAGGTCTGAGTTGTGTTTGCTGTCGGTTCATTCTGCAACGGCAATTTTAGTTAGCGCCAGTAGAAGTGGCGGCAGATTGTTCTGGGTAGGAAATAGAATACTTGGCTTTCAAGTTGGCAAAATAGGTTTCATTTGCCACCCTACGTTGCGCCTGCTGCCAATCTACTTTGACTTTTTCTATTACCTCATTGAAGGGCTGAACTCTAGCAGGGGTAATGTTCAATATTTTTACTGCATGCCAACCGTAAGCCGATTTGAGCGGTCCTTGCCATTCATTACTGGTCGTTAGCTGTACCAGTTTTTCTGCGAAGTCTCGGCCAAATAAATTGCCGACATCGCGCTGTGATCGCTGGGCGTACTCTTTTTGTAACATGAAAGGGTCGCTCTTCAATGTTTGATCGGTCAAAGCTTGGACTGCCATGTCCTGGCTATTGTCTCGGCGATCCGACGAGAAGTAGCGATGGGCAAAGCTGAACTTTGCCGGTTCTTTATATTGCTCTAATTGGTCACTGTAAAAGTCTTGCAGAACTTGCACTGCGGCTGCTTCAGCAGTAGCGATATCTTCGGTTAAAAAGGTCAGCTTTTGCACTAGTCGTCTGCGCACGATTGTGTCGTTGGCGTCTAGGTTGAGCTTCAGCGCTTCGCGATAGTAAATTTCTTCTTTGACGAAGGCAGCAACAAGCCCATCTAATTCTTGCTCATTAGGTGGGCGGCGCATTTGTAGCGACCATTGATCGCTCAGACGTTGGACCTCTGCGGGCGTCACTTGAATTTGGTACGCCTCGTCCTCGTCACTTACCCAATCTGTTAAAACAAACAGCAGCGCGCCAAAAAATAGAAAGGTAACCAGTGGATCTTTTAGTAGTCGACGTATCAAAATTCTTCTCGCAAAGCTTACAAATACTGCACTTTATGCAGCGAATAAGGCCAAGTGGTGATCGGAGTTGCCAAATTGTGCATCTATGACCAGTAAGCGCTTAAAGTAGTGGCCTACTCTGAGCTCTTCTGTAGTGCCCATGCCACCGTGTAGTTGTACCGCGTTCTCGCCAATGAAGGTACCCATCTTACCCACGTAATATTTTAGTGCATGCACCGAACGCTGCGCACCTGTACTGTTTTGCACAACTTCAAGGGTGGCCCGATAGAGGAGTGATTTGCATTGCTCGTATTCCATGAACATATCCACCATTCGATGTTGCAGTACTTGGAAATCCGACAACGCGTGGTCAAATTGTTCGCGTTCTTGAGTGTAGGCCACGGTATCTTTGTAAAGTATTTCCATAGCGCCCACGGCTTCTGCCGCTAGTGCCAAAATGCCTGCTGTGGCCACACTGTTGAGTAACTCATAACCTTGGTCCAGTGCGCCTAGTAGTCTTGAACTAGGCACTTTGACGCCTTCGAGTTTTATCTCCGCAGCCTGTTGCCCATCTACTGTAGGGAATGAGGTTATTTCTACGCCGGCAGCGTCTGCGTCAATAAGGAACAGGCTGATACCAGCTTGCTCTGCCTGCCCACCGCTGGTCCGCGTGCTGACGACTATCTGGTGAGCACTTGCTGCGTGCAATACCATGCTCTTGTGGCCGTTGATAACATAATCATCACCGTCGCGTTGTGCCCGCGTAACGATGTCGTTTAAATCAAAACGCGACTGAGCCTCAGCATAGGCAAATGTTAGCTGACGGCTGCCATCTACTACCCCCGGCAACATTTTGGTTTTTAGATCTTCGCTTCCGCCGTCGGCAATTGCCTTGGCGCCTAAAACCGTACTGGCGAAAAAGGGCTCTAAAACTAGGCCCTTACCAAATGCTTGCATCAAGATCATGGTATCGATTTCGTTGCCGCCAAAACCGCCGTGAGCCTCAGGTACGCTGACGCCTAGCCAGCCAAGTTCAGCCATAGTCTGCCAATTGTCATTGCTAAAGCCTTGTTCGGTTAAAACTAATAACTGTCGTTTGTCGAGTTCATAGTGGTCTTGAACGAAGCGGTCGACACTGTCTTGAAGTATGTTTTGCTCAGATGAAATGTCGAAATTCACAGGGTGTTCTCTCTATATTGGTTGGGACGCCGAGCGCTAATAACCGCGCTCTTGCCATCTGTTAGGTAAAAGGCTGCTATTTGCTTTGAGATTTTTTTATGCCTAAAACATTTTTCGCAATCACATCCCTTTGTACTTCCGATGCCCCACCATAAATGGTGTAAGCGCGACTAGATAAATAGCCGGACATACCGCCTCGGGCAAAAAGGTGGCCAACGGGCATAGGACCCCATGCTGCCGAGTAAATGCCGCCAGCTTCCACAGTCAATTTTTGAATGCGCTGCTGAATCTCTGTGCCTTTTAGTTTAAGAATAGAAGACTCAGGTCCCGGCTCTGCACCATTTGCCGCGCTTGCTAACGAGCGCAGCTCGGTAAACTCGGTGGCCATCAGATCGATCTCCAACTCTGCTAATTTTGCTCTATAGCTTGGATCGTCCAATAATGTACCGTTGCCGCGCTTCACTTGGCTGGCCTGCTTGCGTAGATTTTGTAGTGCAGCCAAGGACTTTGAAATTCCTGCGAGTCCGGTTCTTTCGTGAGCCAGCAGACCTTTGGCGTAACCCCAGCCTTTGCCTTCTTCGCCAACACGATTTTCTACCGGTACCTTAACGTCAGTTAGGTGCACCATGTTTACAGTATGGGAGCCGCCTAGGGTAATGATGGGCTTTACTTCAATGCCAGCCTGCTTCATTGGAATCAGTAAAAAGGTAATGCCTTGCTGTTTTATGCCTGCATCGCTTGTGCGGGTTAAGCAGAAAATCCAATCCGCAATATGCGCTAACGTGGTCCAGATTTTAGTACCCGTAACCGTATAGTAACTGCCATCTTCTGAGAGCACCGCTTTGGTCTTCAAATTGGCAAGGTCGGAACCTGCGTTAGGTTCGGAGTAGCCTTGGCACCAGTTCACTTTGCGGTCGCGGATATCAGGCAAAAAGCGATTTTGCTGTTCTTCGTTACCATGATTCATCAGTACGGGCGCAAGCATGGATAGGCCAAAAGGCAGATCCCATGGAGTTTGGGCAACTGCGGTTTCTTGTTCCCAAATATAGTGCTGTGTAGGGCTCCAACCTGGACCACCAAATGCCTCGGGCCATTTAGACACATCCCAGCCGCCTTTTTCTCTAGCTAGCTTAAACCAATTGAGACGCCACTCGGCATAGTCCGCGCCGTTCTTATAAGCATTGGCTGCTAAAAATTCGCGTACTTCTTGTTGGAAGGCCAGATCATTACTACTTAGATCTATATCCATCTTAGGTCTCCGTGAGCGCTAGTTTAAATGGGCAGAGCTTACTGGTTTCGACAAGCTAAGTTAAGCGTTAGGATGTTATGCAAATTAAAATAATCAGTGCCTATTGGGAGACTTTATGAGCTACGAAACACTGACTTTTTCTGTGACAGAAAATATCGCAACCATTACCTTGAATCGACCAGATGCAATGAATGCTATGTCACCTTTAATGGCCAAAGAGCTGCATCAAGTGGCACTAGCTGTAGACGAAAGAGTTGATGTTCGTGCGGTGATTTTGACCGGTGCGGGCAAGATGTTTTGTGCCGGAGGCGATTTAAGTGCCTTTGCCGCTGCAGGCGAGGGTGCTCGTAGGTTAATTATGGAAATGACTGGTGAGTTGCACATGGCATTGTCTCGTTTAGCCCGCAACCCTGCGCCAGTGATTGCGGCGGTCAACGGTACCGCGGCTGGAGCAGGTTTTTCGTTAGTTATGGCGGCGGACCTAGCTGTGGGATCGAGTAAAGCTGTCTTTACTATGGCCTATACCAACGCCGGCTTATCACCAGATGGCAGTTCAACCTATTATATGCCGCGCAAAATCGGCGATCGCCGATCTCGAGAATTAATGCTGACTAACCGGGTGTTGAATGCTCAAGAAGCATTAGATTGGGGTGTGGTAAACAGTGTTGTTGAACCAGAAGAGTTGATGGCCGCAGCACACAAGCTGGCAGCTAAGATTGCCTCTGGTCCAACTCAGGCGTTTGGGCAGGTGAAAGCACTATTAGATGGCAGCTTTGATCACAGTTTAGAGACCCAAATGGAGTTAGAAGCTCGCGCTATTGCTGGGTTGGTCAATACACCCGATGGCCAAGAAGGCCTGCATGCGTTCTTAGGTAAGCGTAAGCCCGAGTTTAAGGGCATATAAGCGCCGCCACCGGCATGAGTACCTACTTGGGCAGTTCGGAGTGCCGGACAAATGTGGGCGGCACCTGCATTGCTGATAGCAAAATGTTGTTGGCCGGGTTTTGTGAGTTTTTTATGAGTTTTTTTTATGAGTTATGAGTGCAACGACGAGCTACAAAATGCCATTAGCAAGCAACTGGCCCGGTTTGCCATACAAACAACCTCTCAGGCAGATTTAAGTTCAGCGGCCGTGGCCATCACCATTGTTGATGTCGGCATGGGCGCTGATATACCCGGTATTGATGTGCCTAATTCGTGGTCCAATGAAGCAGCGTTATTACTCACTAGGCGCTCGGAAAAACTGCGTAACCATCCCGGCCAATGGGCGTTTCCCGGTGGGCGGGTGGAACCCGGTGAAAGTATTGTGGAGGCTGCGTTGCGCGAAATGCACGAAGAAGTGGGGTTGGACCTTCCGGCCGCCGCAGTTTTGGGCTGTTTAGATGACTTTGTCACGCGTTCTGGATTTGTTATGACGCCTGTCGTTGTTTGGGCGGGGAGTTGTGCCCAGATAGATTTCAATCCAGACGAGGTGGCCAGCGTGCACCGCATTCCTCTCGCGGAATTTATGCGTGAAGATGCGCCTAAGTTAGACGTGGTAGACAGTAGCGAGCACCCAGTGTTGCGCATGCCCGTGGGTTTGGAAGCGATCGCAACGCCCACGGCTGCGCTTATTTATCAGTTTCGCGAGGTTTGCCTAAAAGGCCTGGACACTCGGGTCGGGCACTTTGAACAACCCCAGTTTGCCTGGAAATAGACGGATTTGGGTTGCTGTAAATAATCAAGGTAAGATGAATAGTTGACCCACTTTGTGGCTGCGCTCACAATCGGGTATCGAAATTTTAAGTGCTAAAGGAGATTCAACATGGCGATTCAAGAAGGGGCATCATTGCCCGCGGCTACTATGCATACCATGCAAGAAGGCAAGCCAACCCCAGTAACTACAGATGATCTGTTTGCAAACAAGAAGGTTGTTGTTTTTGCAGTACCTGGTGCGTTCACGCCAACATGCTCAATGGCTCACCTGCCAGGCTATGTTGTTCATTCTGATGCTATTAAAGCCAAAGGCGTAGACAGTATTGTTTGCCTTTCGGTAAATGACGCATTTGTTATGGGCGCATGGGGCGATAATGCAAATGCTGAAGAGTTAGTTATGGTCGGTGATGGCAATGGCGACTTTACTCGCGCTTTAGGTTTGGAAATGGATGGCAGTGGTTTCGGTTTAGGTACGCGCTCACAGCGTTATGCGATGATTGTGGACAATGGAACTGTGTCTAAGCTGGCTGTTGAAGCGCCAGGTAAGCTTGAAGTCAGTGCTGCTGAGGCAATTCTCGAAGCACTGTAGGTTGTAGAGTTAGCGTATATAGCTGGTCTTTAAGGCTTTTTAAAAAGGGCGCAATTTGCGCCCTTTTTATTGCCTTTTT